>Ga0137371_10000001_pt1 | contig 156264 bp, 129 predicted proteins | sample SagtaG_7_FD_104919 | JGI IMG/M metagenome (GOLD analysis project Ga0137371, IMG submission 104919) | Vadose zone soil microbial communities from Sagehorn Ranch, Mendocino, California, USA - Sage1_R_40_16 metaG | ecosystem: Environmental > Terrestrial > Soil > Vadose zone | place: USA...
CACCGGGCTACTCCTCAGAATCAACCTGGGCAGGTCGATAACAGACTACGCACTCGACACTGAAAGGGGAGCGTAGGCATTTCCTCTTCGAACAGCTGGCATGAAGGTTTTGCCCACCCAATTGCGAAGCCACAATCAAAAACGTACATAAATAAAAAGGAGAAATAACTCATGGAAACGCTTCGTCAGAAAGCACGAGTTTTGTCTTTGGCATGGCTCCACCAGGTTGCCGATGCCGCGATTGATACGCATTCAATTCCCGTTGTACAGCAACATATTCGTGATCTTGAACAAGCCATGTCCGATTTACGTGAAGCACAGGCGCAAAATGCCGGGGCCATCGCTGGACTAAATCGGCAGATAAGCCAGCTTCATCAACAGGAGGCCATCCTGAATACGCAGGCCGACGCACTTCTGCAGTTGAGGCCGCCGCGTGAAGATTTGGCTGCCACAGTCGAGCAGCGCCTTGAAGAAGTGGAAAATAACCTTACCCCGCTCAACAACCAGTTTGAAAAAGCTCAAGCTATTCAAGCTCAATACGAGCAGGCGATGAGTGCCCTTGAAGCGAAACACACCTCGATGATGCGCCAACTACGTACCCTTCAGTCTTTAGATACCTCGGCATCTGCAGAGGATCGTGCTGCACGCGCTCTTCATGCTGTGAGCAGCGCACTTGGTGGAACGGCTTCTATTGACGACATTACGGCCCGTATCCAAGGCCGTTCGGATGTAGCTCATGCTCGTTTACAGCAGGAAATGGGAGCATTTACGCCGCAACCAGATCCCGTTGCTGATGTCCTGGCGCAATCTGCAATGCAACAGCGGCTTGCTGCTCGCAAAGCCCGTCTTGGTCTTCCCCCAGGAAGGACTACCGTTACTGAACTGCCGCAGCAATAGCTTGCTTTTTTGTTAGCGCTGTACTGGCTCTGTGCCTCCTCAGCTCCCAGCAGAGAGGTGAAGGATAGATGAGCATTTACTCATTGCAGAGCGAGGACGAAGTTGAACGTTGCCAGTTGACCATTGGCTGTGTTTTGCACCTGCATCAAGAGTTCGGGTGAAAAGATGCCATCACTACTGTTGCGTGCTTCTCCTGGAAAGTAGAGTTGTGTGGTGAGAACAGGCTGGCCAGGAGCCTGGACTTTCACGTGAATATGGCGTGTTCGACCAGGATATTCTCCGGGGACAACGGTTTCAAGAGAATAGCGTCCCTGCTTGTCAGTGTACTGATGGCCACGCAGCTTGAAACCGGTGTTGTCATACGTCCCGTTGCTATCGGCTTGCCAGAAATCCAGCAGTGCATGAGCAACAGGCTGACATGTGGTAGAAAATACGTATCCTGTGACGAGAAGAGGTGTTCCTGAGAGACCAGCTTCTCGTAAAGAAGTCCGCTCGGGCGAATTGGGTTTGTAATAGGGACCTTCTGTCTGAGAAGGGGTCGCTGTCCCACTACATGCTGGAGTGGATGAAAGTGCCGGTACTTGCGCTCCCGTTGCCGTTGGGGACAATGTTGGTGTCTTCCCCGCTGATCCCGTTGTACTTACGGGCCCCGTACAGGCGGCGATGAGCAAGACCACGAACAGCAACAAAGATATCCTGAGAACTGAGCGTGGGTTGAGAACTTTTCCGAACGGTAGTGGCTGTTGTGGCATCTTGTTCTCCTCTCTCATCTTGTTGGCTGCGACGGTCTATCAAAACTCATCCTTCTTTCGCCGCTGTGAAGGTAAGGGTGTACCTCCCATGCTAGGCACTATTCGTCCCTCTCTGTTTCGTTCAGTTCTGCTCTAGTGTAGCATCGTTTCATTGGATTCTGATGAGAAATGTGTGTCTTTATCATTCCTCTTTGAAAACTTCTTCACGCAATTTGGCTCTTCCGCACAAACCAGTCCCACCCTTGAATGGCCCAATAATTTCGCTGGTGATCCAACCGTGGTATAAATCACAATGCCCGCTTCTTAGCTGGACAGTCTGCAGCAATCTCGAAGGTATCCTGCGGGACTTACGCAATGAATTCGTGGGCGAAGCGGTACAGCACAGTCAGATCGGTCGCGCTGGGCAAGTCCATAATAATCTCTTGTACGTCCAGGGCTTGCAGAGCAGCGATGCGTTGACGGATCGTGGCGGGACTACCAACCAGGGAGGTCTCTCTGAGTTCTGGTTTGTAGATATCCGGAACCAGAGCCAGGGCCTCTTCGTCGCTATCGGCAATGGAGCAGAACGCACTAGTGGTGCGGTAGATGCTCTCGTAGTCGCGTCCCACTGACTTGCAGTGCTGCTTGAGTACCGCGAACTTGTGCTCCAGCGTCTTCAGATCGCCGCTCACATTACAGGCATCGCCATACTGGGCTACCAGTTTCAACGTCACCTTCTCACCGCTGCCACCGATCAGGATTGGAATGTGCGGCTTCTGCACACCCTTTGGCTGATTAATCGCACCGCGCACGTGGTAATACTGCCCCTCAAAGGTCGCCTCTTCCTGCTCCCACATGGCGTGAAGCACCTGGAGTGCTTCGCGCAACTGGCGCAGGCGCTCAGGTCCATCGGGAAAAGGATAGCCATAGGCTCGATATTCATGCTCATACCAGCCCGCGCCGATACCAAAGTTCAAGCGACCATGACTCAACACGTCGAGCGTGCTGGCCATCTTCGCCACCAAGGCTGGATTGCGATAGCTATTGCAGCTCACAATCTGTCCCACACGGACGCGCTTCGTATCGCGTGCCAGAGCTGCCAACGACATCCAGCACTCAAATGTCACCTCCTGAGAGGGGTAGGGAACCGTATGAAAGTGATCAACCAGCCAGATGGCCTCAAAACCTGTCTCATCGGCTGCCTTAGCCACGTTTGTCATCGTCTCATACGCTTCAACGGGATCTTTAATATCCACCAGACTCATCTTCCAGCCGTTTGGTAGGGCGATACTGTATTTCATGCACAACCTCTTTTGCTTTACTTTCCATCAGAGATGATGGTTTTACCACTTAATAGTAGCACGAACTGGCGCATGACATAGTTTACACGTACTCGTCACGACAGGTTACGATAGGTGTGGCTACTCTTACCACCCAAATGTTCCAGCACCACCTTTAAATGGCCCAACAATCTTGCCGGTGATCCAGCCCTGGATTAAACCACAATATGCACTTCTTAGCTGGACAATCTAGCGCAATCCTCCTTATTCGAGATGTCACGAAGCACCACATTGAAGACAACTCCATGCTGAAAAGAATGCTTCTAGAACACCACTGCTGACAAAAACTGTATCATAGTGTAGCAACCCTAGAATGAGTGAGAATCTCACATGTTGATCACGGAGAGGAGCGCGGACTCAAAGCCTGTCGATTTAGATTATACTATTTTTAATTTTCTATAAATAATTTCTGACAATATTCTACTTAACTAGCGAGCGAAGCTCGCCAATTCTATCGCCTCTATGTTCTCAAACGGCCAATTTAGTAGTAAACTACCACTTCCTTCTCTTGTAGCTGCACACTCTCTAAGCTGCGAGCAACCTTCCCAGCTACGTGTTATCTGATTATCCTAGAACAGATGGACCAAGTAGCCAGTACACTATATAGGACGCTCAGCCAGAAATGTACATCTTTAAACAGCTTCATGCAGAGCTTGCTCGACAATTTGCTGGGCTTGTGGTTCTACTTGTGCTAGTAAGGTAGTAAAGCGTTCCTCACCAACTTGCTCGTGCAGCTTTCCTATATAGTTCTCTGTCTCAAAAACATCTGGACTTTCCAGTTCCCGAAAGATATTTCTAGCTAACAGTAAAGAGGCCAGGGCAACCTCATAACCTTGCCACTTGAAATAGAGCAGACCAATGTTGTACAAGATTCCACCTTCTCTTCTACGATTGCCTACCCTTCTATAGATATGCCATGCCTCCTCAAAGTATTTGAGGGCTCTCTGCCTCTCTCCTAAATCCACATAGACCTGACCTAAATTGTACTTGGTCCAAGCTTCACCTCGCTGATCTCCTGCATTTATAGAGATAGTGAGAGCCTTTTCTAGATACTCCAGTGCCAGTTCCTGCTCCTGCCGCTCATAATAGACCATGCCCAGATTGGTGAGAATTCTCCCCTCCCACCAAGAATCTCCTATGTCCTGGCTTAAGCTCAATGCCTGCTCTAGGCAGTGCAGTGCTCGCTCGCTCTCCCCAAGCCCACTATAGAGGTTACCCAGATGATTGAGTGTTCGAGCTTCGCCACCACGGTCTCCTATCTCTCGCTCTATACTCAACGCCTGATCATAATACTTCAGTGCCTGATCCTTCTTCCTGAGTCCTGCATAGAGGAGCCCCAATCTGTTAAGGGTCAAAGCTTCCCCTGTCCGATCTTTTACCTCTTTCCATATCAGCAATGCCTGCTCCAGATACCTGCGTGCTTGTTGCGTCTGTCCTAAATTATCATAAACACGGCCCAGAGTGATGAGCGTTCTGCCTATCCCTCTGCGATCTCCTACTTCTTCACGTAGCTTCAATGCTCGCTCAGAAAACTCTCTGGCAAGTTCCATCTGCCCCAGATCATCATAGATCTCACCCAGAGTATCAAGCGTCCAACTTGCACCCTCAAAATCGTCTATCTCTTTACGAATATCCAGCGCTTGCGTGAGATATTTCAGAGCGGTCTTTTTTTGCCCAAGATCAGCATAGACCCGACCTAAAAAACTGAGGACCATACCTTTTACCCATCGATCCTCTTCTTTTTCGCATATCTCTAATGCCCGCTCGAGACACACTCGTGCCTGGTTCCGTTGTCCACGGGTCCTATAAACACGACCAAGATTGGTGAGGACGCGTATTGCCTGCGAAGCCTTGGGCTGCCATTTTTCTAAAGGTAGGAGCATTTCATACAATTCCAAGAGGATAGTATTCTCGCCCCAGCGTTTGAGATCAGTAAAGATGGCTTCTCGCTCCATGAGATCATAGGCTTCTTGCCACTGCTCGGCATAGCAGTACTGCCAGATGGCCTCAATCAGCACATGCACGTCGCTAATATCCTGCCGCCGTTCTGGTGGAGGACACTTGCTAGCTGCCTGTTGGCGATAATAGTGTGCAGCCCTAGCATGTGCCTCTCTCAATGCTTGCTGATTGGCTTGCTCATCGTCCTCAACAAAGTGCCTTTGAATATAGTTGGCAACTATGGGGTGCAAGTGGTAGCGCCCTCCCCCTGAGCTTTGAAGGAGATGCTGTGCAACTAACATCTTAAGTATCGCTTGTATCTGCGCCTTTGATACCTTAGTGGTGAATTCTCCAATGGCTCGCACCGCTTCTAACGATACTGGCTCACGATAGACAGAGAAGGCCAGCAGTAGCTTGTGTTCTTCCTCATTCAGCTCTCGCTTGTAGATGTAGTTCAGGAGATTACTAGCAATATCTCCCACCCACAACTGGGTGTCGGTTCTGTCTTTGAAGAGAGCATCGAGGCTGAGTTGGTGATTCTTTACGAGTGATGCCAGAAGTGCCAGAGCAAAGGGGTGGCCCCCACAATATTTTACAGCTTCATGTAACCCCTCCTCTGTCCCCTGAACCCCCTGCTTTCGAAGGAGTTCTATTCCCTCATTGCTTTCTAGACCACCGAGGCGATATTCTTGTATATAGGTTGGTGGGTGTATTTGCTGAGGCCAACTGCGACTTGTAAAGAGAACACGGCACTTACATTTCTCACTATTGAGAGCGGTCAGCCAGTTCCTTATAGCAGGATCTGCAATTACATCCCCACTTCGCCAGTCAAGAAGATTCTCGAACTCATCGAGTACTATTAATCGTGGTCGGTCGGCTGTATTTATGAGTTTGAAAAGTGCAACCGCTTGGCTGTGCGCAGTCATGCTACTGAAATCTGGCATAGGTTTGCCCAATGCCTCAAAGATATTTCCAGCCAGTTCCGTCATTGTGACATCAGTATCAATAGTAAGCCAGAAAGGTTTTGCAACAAAGAAGCTACTACCAGAGTGTTGCCTTCCCACATAGTGATAAACCAAGGCAGCAAGAGTAGATTTACCAACACCAGCCATGCCTGTGAGTACGATAGCTGTAGTATCCGACCTGATCAATCTCCTGTATATATCCCTCACCACTTTCTCACGTGGCACGATAGTTCTAGGGTCAGTAAGTGGTACTACCCCTGCAATACTACGATAAGTAGTTTTAACCACAGGAGGCATCGGGGAGAGCACTGGCTCGTCGGTGGAAGGCAGTGGTGAAGTCATTGGCGATTCTGATTCTGTAGACAAAGACGGGGCTACAGGAGGCAGTTGATGTCCTATGAAAGAATTAGAGAAGGACCAGAGGTAAAACAATTGAGCAATTGAGAATGCCCCTCCAATTATGGTTAGTGCGAGCAAAAAGCCACTAAACCAGGAGGTATCAATAATGTTATGAAAGTACAATAATAACAGATCCATAGTAACAACGGAAAGGATCATTATCAACATACTACTGCGTAACAGTAAGGTCCATCTATGTACCCTCTTGGGAACTTGCGAATTACCAGGTTGTCCAGCCTGTGCTGTTTCCATGCTATAGCTCCGTCCGGGATTGATAGCCACTATCATGTGCTAACGAGATTATAACATGATAGAGTATACATCACATCGTTTATATGTTTTGACGCAAATATTGTTTCAACTTAAAATCTGCTCTACTAGCTGCTCTGCTTGAGGCTCAACCTCATGAAACAAAGCGGCGTACTGCTCTTCGCCGACCTGTCTGCGAAGCTCCTCTTTATATGTGGCCACTTCTTCCTCGCCTGAACCTCGAGTTTCCCTCAAGAGCTTTTCAGCCTGCAGAAAAAAAGCCAGGGCAATTTTATATTGGTTCTGCTTTGAGTAGAACTTTCCAATATTTCGCAATACTACGTATTGGCCCTTATAATCTTCCATGTGATTATAAAGGGCCAACGAACGCTTAAGATATTGCAGCGCCTCATCTACGTGATTACTATCAGTATTAATCATCTCAGTATGAATCTCTCCGAGTTTACTGTAAATATCGGCTGTCTGTGCATCTTGTGGATGCCATTTGTCTAATGGCAACAGTAATTGGTACAAGTTCAGCAAGGTGGTATTCTCTCGCCAGTTCCTTAAGTCAGTAGGGATATTCTCCCTACGCATAAGCTCATAAGCGTTTTGCCACTGCTCACTTTGGCACTGTTGCCGTAGGGCTTCAACTAGGAAACGCACATCACGAATATTCCTTCGCTGTCCTTGTGGAGGGCAAGTTTCTTTTGCCTGTTCCAGACAGTAATTGGCAGCCTTGATATGTGTATCTAGCGAAGGTCGGTAACTGTTCTGCTCATCGCTCTCTTCGAGGTCATACTGTATATAATGGGCAACAATGGGATGAAGCTCATAGTCACCTTCTCCCGATGGCCTCAACAGATGTTGTGTTAGCAACACATCAAGAGCTTTCAGAATTTCAGGCGTAGGCTCCGAATCCAGAACAGCTTCTGCTGCTTCCAACGGGACAGGTACACGATAGACTGTGAAAGCTGACAACAGCTTACGTTCCAGTGCATCCAGTTGCCTTGTATAGAGATCCTTCAAGAGATGAAGAGCAATATTTCTTCTCCAGAGTTGAAAGTATGGCTCGCTTTGCAAGAATGTACTGAGGCTCAATTGGTATTTTTGCAGGAGATTTATCAATTCAGTTATTGCAAGCATATGGCCATCACAGAGTCCTATGATAATACCTATCTCGGCTTCTGAGCCCTCCACTCTATGTTTTTTCAACAGTTCTGTTCCTTCACTGATGCTCACCCCACTTACATGGTATTCTTGCATGTGAGTGCGCAGATGTACCTGCGTCCCTTGTAGCCAAGAGCAACTGGTAAAAAGAATTTTGCATTTACATCTCTGACTATTGAGTGCGTCGAGCCATTCTCCAATGTCGGGATGCTCTCTTTGAGCATCCTCAGTATGAATATTAAATAGGGTATCAAATTGATCCAGAATGATCAGCCGAGGCTTTTTCGTGGTTGCTAGTAACTTGGTCAGTGCCAGGGCTTGGGACTGTGGAGACAGATGATTAAAATTGGGAGGTACCAATTTACCTAAGTGCTGAAAGAGTGTTCCAGCTATATCGATCATCTTCTTAGAAGGGTCCACTTTGAGCCAGAGAGTTTCAGCAGCAAAAGGTCCCTTGCCCCTACGGAAACTACGCCAGCGCTGATGCCGCTGGTTCTCGACATAGTGATATACCAGGGCTGCGAGAGTAGATTTGCCGATACCAGCAATGCCTGTCAATACTATAGCTGTGATCTCAGGTTGCATTAACAACTTGTAAATCTGCTTGACAGCTTCCTCACGCTGGAGAATCGACTTAGTATCGGTAGGGGGAGAAAGACTTGAAACGTTACTATAAGTTGTAGAGGGAACTGAAGATCCGCTTGCTCCAAGATGGGTACTTGAGAGGATCCATTGAAAAAAGTTTCGCAAAGCGGGAAAGACTACACTAAGTACACCTAGGAGTGTACCAAAAGTATTAAAGCCTATAGCTAAATAGTTTGACCAAGCAATTCGGAGAAGTCCAAAGTTATTCAGTATGATAATAGTGATGCTGGCAACGAAACAACACAAGGCGAGGAAGCCAAGAATCATAGCAACGATTACACTACCCGAGGGTCGGGGATTCTGCTGCTCCTGTCCAGATGACTGCATATTACAATTCCCTACTACAATAACGCGACAATAGGAAACAAAAAGCATCGATAGATGCCAGTTAAATTATACTGTGCTGCAGGAATTTATACAAGTAGCAGAAGCTTTAGAGTATGTGCAAACACATTAATAGCAACAGAGTAGGGAATAAGCTGTCTTCATTGTTATCGCTACACTATACTACAATCCCTTTACTATATAACCTTTCGTTCGATGTCAATAAGATTATAGTGACCCAAACCGAGGAGCCTATTTTTGAAGAGGTTCATGTAATATCTGTTTCTGCGTTGGCTATTAAGGGCACCCATTCGTAACTTGCAGTTTGCAACGGCATATGATCTCTGCGATCACATTTTTTCTTGATGAGGTGTGCTGGCTACTTAGGTTATCCGTTCTCAAAACATCGCACTTAGTGGTGACGAGCTGCACGAATTACACGCCTAACCGCCTCATACGAGACGTTATAATCCCCCGCTACCTTGCGTAGCGGTTCACCACGTATAGTTGCTCTCACCAACCGAAGGCTCCTGGCCCGCCTTTAAACGGCCCAACAATTTCGTCTGTAATCCAGCCGCCGTAGAAGTCGCCTGCCTGAGCCTGCACTCGTTCGCCATTGACATAACAGGCATCCATTTTGCCTGGATATATAGCTATGTAGTTGGCAATACTGGTGTAGGGAGTTGTGGGATGAGGATAATACCATGCGGCATGAGGTACGGCTTTGTTACCAACGCTGATGGTGTAGTACGCAGCCTGCCCTTTCCATTCGCAGAAAGTGGAATGAGATGCCTGTTGAAAATACTCTTGTTTGACGTCTTCAGGCGGAATATAGTAGACAGGCGGATGGCTAGTCTCCAGGACACGTTTGGCACGCCGAGAGTCGGCAATGATGATGCCATGGCAGATGACCTGAATATGTTTGTCACTGTCCTCTAAACGTGGTGGACGCGGGTAGTCCCAAACAGATTCTTGTCCTGGGCCCGGTTCGATACGTTTATGCTTATTCACGTTGAACTCCTATTTCCTCGCAAATACTAACGTCTGAGTATCAGCACTTTGAAGTTGCCCATCCCGGCAGGATCGGTAAGGGCGGCGACACGTTGGCGCAAGTTATACCAGTTGAGCAGTGCCACCTGACCACGGTCGGTGGCACGTTCTGTGTCTGCTGCCGCAAAATCGCTCCTGCGCTTCTGCTCTAGCTCTTCAGCAATACCCATTTCCGTCAGCCAGAGACGTTGCGTGGTGAATTTGTGCAGGCGTAAACTGTGGCGACGTCCTTCCTCAATAAGGGCAGTAAAGTTGACATACGCCGTAATATCTTGCTCGCCGGGCCGTATAAGGGGCTGCTCGTTCATCTGGTGGTTGAAATAACAGGTAAGAGTGCCGCGCCGTCGATATGGCGTATACAATTCCTTGGCTTTGTCACCGTAGTCAATCACCAGGACAAAGCCACGGCGTAACAGGTGAGCGGTGCGTTCCATCCAATGGAATGCATCAAGATTAATTTCGGCACGCCAGCCATCGGGAAAAGTTTGCCAGGGGATATGGTAGTGATCCAGGTAGCTGGCTATCTCTGCTGTACTGGGCTCGCTCAGTATCTCACAGAGATGGCCCTCCTGTACATCAACATACATTTCATATAGCCGTTTATCCCATACCTGGACGATATGGACAGGAAAAGCATCAATGAGCTCGTTGGAGAGAATGACGGAAGGGGCGGTGGGAAGCTTTCCCGCATTTTTTTGTGCGTCAGGTAAGGGTGCATTGGCATCCTGCCCCAGGCGTATGTCTTCAATGCGGTAGGTAAGGGCAGCGTTGAAGTCAGGGAACCCTTGTCTTGCCCAGTTCTGGACTTGCTGAGCCAGTTCTCCACGTCCTGCCCCCTGTTCGAGTACCATGAACGGTGATGGTTGACCAAGTTTTTGCCACCACTGATAGAGCTGGCGAGCCAGGCAATGGGCAAAGAAGGTTGAGACATCGCTGCTGGTGTAGTAGTCGCCTTCCCAACCCATTCTGGCAGGGCCACTCACATAGTAGCCATAGTGCAGTTCGTAGAGGGCAATACGCATATATTCGGCGAATGTGAGTGGACCTTCTTTGTGAATGCGTTCGATGATCAGTTGTTGTAAGGGAGTTGAGGCCATAAATGTTGGAATACTTTCATCAAGGTGTGAGAGAAGGTTTTTTCTTCCCCAGAGTGATTGATAGGGACGCAATGAGGCACTACGCCCTATTTCCGCGACGCTCAGTATACCACATGTTAGACGAATTTTGAGAAAAAACGAAAATTGGTCGCAAAAAATTTCCGCTTTTTTGGAGACGAGACGTATTTATATCCATACAGGCAGGGAGAGGAAAATGACGCGGTGTTTGCAGGCACTTCACCGGGTCACCTCTGCCTCTTGTGAAGGACAGGCACTTCTCTCGACAGAGGGAGAGAGCTATGTTACACTTGATGTAAGGAGATAGTCTCGTATGCCGGGAAAATGGGATACCAGTACCAAACGGCTCCTGGGAGAGAATCCAGAGCATTTCATTCGCTGGCTGTTGCCACAAGCCCAGGTGAAAGGGCCGGTCAAGTTGCAGCCGGTCAATCTCAATGATCGCGAGATTGAGGCCGATAATCTCTGTCAGGCGATCCTCAATGATCTGGACTGTTTGGTGAATTTTGAGTTTCAAAGCTATGCCGACCCCACAATGCCTAAACGGATGTGGGCCTATAATGCCTTGGCGACCTTTTCGTACGATTTGCCGACCTATTCGTTTGTGATCTATCTGAGAAAGTGTGAGGTGCCAGAGAAGGAGGTTTTCGAGCGGAAGTTCCCCACGGGGGTGGTGGTGCATCACTTTATCTATACGATCATCAAGCTGTGGGAGATTCCGGTGGAGGTGCTCAAGCGAACAGGGTTGATAGGGATTTTCCCCCTGATAGTGCTCAGCAAGGATGGGAAACGACCGGAGGTGGTTGAGGATGTAATTACCACGTTGGAGGCGGTGGAAGAGAATAAAGGCAAAGAACTGCTCTCGTTGACCTATATTATTGCGTCGCTGGTTTTTGAGAGTCCCAGCGAGCGACGCTGGCTGAAAAGGAGGTTTAAGGTGCTACAAGATGCTCTACGAGGGACATGGGCTTATCAAGAAATCATGCAAGAAGGCTGGGAAGAAGGGCTGCAGAAGGGCATGACAGAAGGAATGCAGAAAGGGATAGCTGAAGGGATGCAGAAGGGCATGACAGAAGGGATAGAGAAAGGGATAGAGAAAGGGATAGAGAAAGGGATTGTAGAAGGGCGTGCAGAAGGGCGTGCAGAGGAACGTTTGCAAAGGGTGAAGGATCAGCGTCAATTGCTGATGACGCTCGTGCAGGCGCATTTTCCGAACTTGGTGGAGCTAACACAGCAGCGAGCAAATGCTGTGGAGGATCCGGAGGTATTGCAGGGCGTGGTCCTCAAATTGGTGTCAGCCCAAACTGAGGAAGAGGCACAACAACTGTTGCTTTCCATGGAGCAAAAAACACCTCAGAAAACAGTTCAGCGAAAAAAGAGCAAGAAAAGCTCATCATAGTCGTTGTAATTAAAGTCTGATACCAGGAAGTATGGTCATGACTTTGGCAATGGCCATACCTCCTTTTTTATGGCTCCTCAGCAAAACCGACGACCAGCAAGTCCAGAGCCATTTCCGGGGCCATGCGGCTGCGTTTGAGAGCGGCATCGGTTGCCAGGAGTTGGCGGTAGGCCCCTTCGAGTTGAGCGGGAGTAAATTTGCTAACTTGTTGAGCAGCTTTAGTGGCGAGGAAGGGAGCTATGCCAAGCGTGGTAGCAATCTGAGGCGGGCGCATACCTTTCTGGGCCAGTTCTTTGACGAGCAAGAGTGAACGCACCTGAGTGGTAATGGTGCTGAGAAGTTTCAGAGGTGGTTCACCATCGGTAAGCAGGTCGTGGAGAATATCCAGAGCCTGTTTGCGGTTACGTTGTGCCAGAGCATCGGTGAGATCAAAGATACGAGCCTCTTGCACATGGGCCGAAAGCTTATGTACATCGTCGGCAGTGATCGTGGCTCCCTTGCCGACGTAGGTTGCCAGCTTATCTAGTTCGTTGGCGAGCAGGCGCAACTGATTACCAATGAAATTGGCGAGGAGCGCAGCAGCTTCTGAAGTAATGGAGACGCCGATACTTTTAGCCCGTTTGGTAATCCAGCTTTCAAGAGCGCCACCCTTAGGCAGGGTGCTTTGCAAAACTTTCCCATGTTGCTCGGCAGCTTTGAGAAGAGGATTACTCGCTTCAAGGATTTCATCGACCAGTACGATGAGGACGGTGGAATCGGGCATGGAAAGAATGTAGTTGGCCAGCCCTTTTTCAAAACCAGCACGAGTTGCAGTATTGGCTTTACTGCTCTTCTTACTCTTTTTCGCTTTGCTGCTCTTGCCTGCTGCAACAGAGGCGGTCGTTTCGTCGGCATTGACCGGATTGGCCTCGGACGGGGATGAAGCAGTTTCGTTACGGCGTTTTTTGGGTAAGCCTTCGACAACGACGAGGCGGGAATCTGTCAGGAAGGGCAGAGTATCACACGTGGCGGTGATGGTTGCTAGTGTAACCTCACCGCCGGAGTAGCTGTCCTGGTTATAATCGAAGTTTCCCTGTTGGCGCAACTTTTTGAGTTGTTCGCGGCTGGTAAACTCGTCATCGCCATGCAAGAGATAGAACATGACTCAAACTTATTCGTGGACTACGACTTGACGGCGATAGTCGCGTCGATTATTCCGCGCTATAATCAAGTCAAGAATGATGGCACCAGAGAGGCCGAGGGTTGAGCAGAAAAAGAGAGAGCCAAAGAAGACGCCAACCGGATTTGCGTCAGGAAGTGGCGTGTCATATATGAGTGTGCCGACCCAACCCAGGATGATGATGAAGCCAAGTAGGGCGCCTGCAAAGGCTCCTACAACCACGGCAGTACGGTTTTTGACTGCGCTCATCCAGAATGCGAGGAAGAGTGCCACAGGTAGGGCGAGTAAGAAGCCCCAGAAGTCACCAATGAAAATGCCATCTATAGGGACCTGTAATGCGGGCATGAATTGGGATAGATCCATAATAGTATAACTGCCTCCTGAAACATTTTTCGTAAGATGGGGTCTCTATATGTCTATTATACGTCAGGTATGGGGGCGTGACAACAGCATTTTACGGCAAGAGCAGGTTCAAATTTTTGCGAAGAGGACAGGTAAATGAGCCTGACCCCCACAAGGGGGTCACTACATCTGTGGCATCGAGACACCAATCTGTAGTGACCCCCTTGTGGGGGTCAGGCTTGTTCATCAATGTGGTTGGCGAGAACGGCGACTCTTACGACGCTGGGCCTCAGCTTTACGTTTACGACGGGCCTGTGGGCTCTCGTAATGAGAGCGGCGACGTGCTTCAGAGAGAATCCCATCCTGTTGCACTTTACGGTTGAAGCGTTTGAGTGCCAGTTCAAACGAATCACCGGGGTTAACCTTGATCTCGCTCATAGGCACTACCAGCGAGAACGGCGGTCACTGGAGCGGCCAGCTCCCTGTGACTGGTAGCAGTTGCTGCAATAGACAGGTTTGTCGCCACGTGGCTGGAAAGGCACCTGAGCCTCGTTGCCACAGCTAGAGCAGGTGACAGTGTACATCTGGCGAGGTTCGCGATATCCACCGCTGCGACCGCCACTATACCTGTCGCCACTCTGGCCTTTGCGAGCAGCACGGCACGATGGGCAACGACTGGGTGAATTAGTTAAACCGCGACTGGCGAAAAACTCTTGCTCACCAGCGGTAAAAACAAATTCCTGGTTGCAATCGCGACAATACAGGGTTTGATCAGTAAATGCCATATTTTTTCTTGACTCCTGGGGAAAAGCCCCAACTAAATTTTTCGTGTATTGCGCGGCTTGCCATAGACCTTCTATGCTGAGCTGAAATGCACCATACAACGTTTTCTGAGTATAACATAAACCAGCAAAAAAAGCATGCTTTTTTTGCTGGTTTGGGTAAATTGGTCAAGAACTCGTGTAGGATGGTGTGCTAGCTCGTGAAGGTTGCAACAAGTCTCAGCCATCTGCGTATACATCATAGAGTGATGAAACATAAGACGAACAGCCTCTATGCCTGTAGCAGTGATCAGAAAGGGCAAGAAGGCTAGGCGTCACAGTAAAAGTGAGGAACAAAACATGATGAATAGGATGACTACTCTTGGACTGGATGAGCGGCTCGAGCGCGTTCTGGCCTATGCCTTTGGTTGGGTTTCGGGCATTATACTTTTTGTCCTTGAGAAAAATCGCAATGTACGCTGGCATGCAGCGCAATCAATGGTGACCTTTGGTATTCTTTCCATTTTGATGCTCGCTGTGTCCATGTTAAAAAATTTCTTGGCATGGATTCCCTTGATCGGCTGGTTGACGAGTGCTGGTCTGGGTCTGCTGATCTCCGCACTATGGTGGGTCATGGTTATCCTATGGGTATGGCTAATGGTCATGGCTTTTGTGAAAGAAGATTACCGCTTGCCAATTGTTAGCGACTGGGTACGCTACTGGGTCTAATATACATGGTAGGAGCGGCATTTATGACGCCAGTCCAGCAGGGTAGCTTGGTCCTGCTCTGTGGGTGGACTGGCGTCATAAATGCCGCTCCTACATCTATCTGTGCAAAAATCTTACGTCCTGCCTCTTTTGTCCACTACCCTTGACAAGACAAAATTCAGCAGTTATACTTTAACTGCCTGGGGCGCAAATATAACACCATCTTTACGAAAACACTGAAGTCCTCGATATATCTTCCTTGTAGCAACGACATCATTCCGCGGTACTACAAAAGAGAAGAGTTATGACCAGCATATTGATGGTTCCCATTCATCTAGATGCCCTGCTTCTCGAACAAGACCAAGCGGTCGTCGAGGCGATGGCAGACTTTAGCCGCCTTCCTTATTCTAACCGTATCCAGGACATGAATGTCGATGTCGCCAACATCAGCGAAGACATCGTCTCCAGACCCTTCGAGGATCAAAACCTGTACCTGAAAGCGGGCATCCATCTACACTGGGCTTTGCCTGACGCGCTTACCAAAGGTAAGCATACGCCAGCAGGAACCGATTTTCCAGCCGTACCTAACCGCTGGCTCGTCAGGCGTAGCAGGAGGGCTGTGGGCGGACAGGAGAGCATCGAGAAGACATGGGTTGTCGAGAGCGACTATCTCTATCCTGATGGCGCAGGCGACCTGGCAGGGAGTATCAGCATCCCCTTTACCTCCGATCCGGCGCAAGGCACCTATCGTCCTTTCCGCTATCAGGGACGCAGAATGCCTTTAGACTCCTGGCAGGCGCAAGACCCACAGGGCCAATACCTGGATAAACTGACGGCTGTGGGTTACGGAGAGCCGACTTTCGCAGCTTTTTATCCCAACTGCCGCAGCGTCTTTGGCTTTTATGATGGCGATTTTTCTGGAACCCCTCAAGGCTTGCAGTACGACGTGATCGGTTGGTATAGCGATGGCACTCAAGATCATCTCGCAACTTTCATCCGTGATTTCACCACAGCACAAGGAAGTGGCGGCCATGCGGCACCCACTGCTGAGCAGTTGAAGGCAGCTCTGGAGAAAACGCTTCAATGGACGGTGACGTTGCAGCCGGGCCAGGAGTTTCCAGCGCAGATGCTCTGCTACGCCCGCTTAACGTTCAATCTGCCTGCTAGTTCTACCGCCAGTCCGCCAGAGAGTGAGCCCGCCATCACTCTTGCGGTCGGCAATACCGGTACAGAGGCTTTATCGGCCTACCTGGCCAGCAAAGTTGATGACACCCAGAAAGCGGTCATCGAGGATCAGTTGGAAGCGTTGCAACTCGCTTTCCGCCTGGAGCACCGGCAATTGGATATCGGGGCGAAGTTCGTCGAAGCCCGCCATGAGAAGGGCTTCTCGGCTGTCCACGGCGGCTTCCTCTGGACCATCACACCGGAAACGGAACCTTCTTCGCCTGCTAACGCGATGGATGCTCAGGCACAGTCGGAAATTACTTTACCCGATGACATGGCCCAAAAACTGGACACCCTCAACCTCCTGCAGCAGACCTATGATCAGGCCAGCCAGCAAATTGCCTCCATGCGCAAGCAGCTCTTCGCCGACTGGTATAAATATATGCTCAGCGCCTATCCCCCCGACGATTCCCGCGAAGACTGCCCGGACATCGATGAAGTAAGATACTACATCGAAGACAAGGACCTTGGTCCCCTACAGATGGCCAACAGCGCAACCGGACAACTAACACTCCACTATGATGCAACCGGTAAGCTTGCCAACGCCGATACTTCCACTTCACCTTCTCTAGCCGCCGATCTGTGGCAAGCTATCAACGTGCTGTTGAGTACACTCGCTATGTTCAATAACAGCGATGAGGTAAAGCGCACAAAGAAGACCTATACGCTCAAGCGCACTGGCAGCCCCGGGAGCCGGTTGTGTTCATGGTCGGGCCAGCAGTTCAGCCCAACGAGCGGCACGGTCAGGATGGCTTGCTCCCATGTCAGATTTTGCCAAACGTAACGCTTCAAAACCTGATTCCCGGCCAGCTTGCGACGATTCGCAGCTGTATCGACGCAATCGCCCCCGGTGCTCCCGTCGGTTTCAGCACATGGACTCAGCAGCCCTGGAATCCCTTTCTCTTGAAGTGGGAAGTGGAGGTTTCCCCCCTGAGCAACCAGAGCAATCTCCACCCGGCCACTGGGGCATACCAGCCGAGTTTCATCACCAGCAACTACGCACTGCCTGAAAATCAACCGGACCTCTCGCTCTTGGCAGGGCAGGGCGCACTCATCAAAGCAGTTGATGTGTACAGCGGTTCCAGCATTCTGACATCCTATGCCCAAAGCCATCTTAAAGAGCAGCTGGCGGATTATCTGGCAGACCCCCAGACAGACACCACCACGGATGTGTACCGGCATATGAAGATGGCCAACGATATTCTCAATGCTGCCGATTTTTACTCCCTGTCCCAGTCGCTGGGCGGCTTTAACGAAGCCTTGCTCATGCGCAAGCAAACCTTGCAACTCGACATCAATGATCCGCTGGGTTTCGACGACTATCAGTCATTCACCCAAAGCGTCCGCAACGCTGTGCAGGGAGAGAGCAAGAGTGCCCCCCAACCACAGTGGGACTTTAACCCGATTCGCTGCGGGATCATGAGAATCCTGCGCCTGCGCCTGGTCGATACCTTCGGACAGGCGCGCGACCTGCAGTGGAGCAGCGTGATCACCACGGAGCAAATGGCTAGCGCGGAAAGCGACGACTGGGTGTGGCTACCACTGCGCCTGCCACAGCCGGCTCGCTGCAACTTCCGCTGGCTGGCCGCCAATACCGGTGAGCAGGAGATGAACGATCATCCTGCTACCACGCCCATCTGCGGTTGGGTGCTTCCCAATAACCTGGACAACAACCGGCTGATCTATGACAACCAGGGGAAAATTCTGGGTATAATCAACGAGCGAGCACAATGGGATAGCCAGGCACCGGGCTGCCCCAATATCACGGTGGACGCCATACCCAATCCGCATCTGCAGAGGATGGTTCGCTACCTCGCGAACCAGGGTGAGTCCTTCGTGGCGAACTTCATTTCCAGCCTGGATGCCGCTTTGGCGAATATCGACCCCGAAAACTTTGCCCAGCATCAGGACCTGGCCCTTCTAATGAGTCGCCCCATCGCTCTGGTGCGTGCTTCTCTCAACCTGGAGTTACAAGGGCTGCCTGCCATTCACCAGGGGTGGAACAATTTCCGCCAGGACCTCAGACGGAACACGCGGGATAGCAACGGTTTTACCTTCGTCGAGTTTCCCATCCGCCTTGGCGAGTACCAGCAATTGAACGATGGGGTGGTCGGCTATTGGAAGGAGAAGGGCGATGGGTACGAAGGCGATATCTTTTATACTCCACAAAGCGACCACATCACAGATGCACACATACGAACGCACGCCGCTGACCCGGCCCCGCTGCGGCAAACGCTGGAGGATCCGCCCTTGATGTTGAGTATACTCCTTGATCCACGCGGCACCGCCCATGTCACTTCCGGCGTCTTACCAAGCAAGGAGATCAACATCCCGCTGGATCAATATACTGCGGCCCTGCAAGCTATCGAGGTTCTGTTCCTCTCCACGCCCATCGTCACCGACGTGGGGAAGATCAATCTCCCGCTGCCTGTGGAGGCGGGCTACCAGTGGTCTTGGGCAGCAGCCGATGGCACAGCCTCTATCGGGAAAGTCAACCTGCAAGCAACCTTTGCGGCACCCCAGGAGATCCGCGAAGGCTGGCTCAAATTAAGTGAGGTTCCGACCACTCCACCTACTGCGTCATAACCGCCGTCATCTTGCTATTTGAATAGGGGAACATATGACAACCATCCAACTGAGCTTAACACTTGAAGAGACCAACACCGTGCTGGAAGCTCTGGGCCAGATGCCTTATGCCCGCGTCTACCTGCTGGTCGCGAAGATTCAGCAGCAGGCCACCGCCCGTTTGCACGAGGAGCAGCACCCGGCACCCGAAAAAAACAGCCAGAATGAGAAGCAATCCGAGAGTACAGGAGGGCTGCGATGATCACGTTTACCACTACACAACTGCTTCACCTGTCACTCGACAATATTGAGAATGGCAAAGTTGTTGACTCATCTGGCAAGGGCAACGATGGCACAGTACAGGGGACACCTCAGATCCTCCCCGATGATACACTGGGAGCCTGCCTGAGTCTGTATGGGAACACGCAGTATATCGATCTACTTCCCGCCAGCCTTCCGAGCGGTAACGAAATTACCCTCAGTTTCTGGGCGTATGGTGGAGATGCACTGCCTAAGAACTGTGCCATCATCGAGGCAACCGACGCGAAGGGTATGACGACGCTCAGTATACGCGTCCCCTGGGGCGATAGCACGGTATACTTTAGTTGTGGCAATGATGGCAGCAGCGTTGATAGCATCTCACAAGCCGCCCAGTCGACAGATTTCAAAGGGGCATGGACGTACTGGGCCTTTACCAAGAACGCCGCCACCGGCAACATGAATATCTATCGCAACGGCACTCTCTGGCTAAGTGGCACAGGCACAACTAAACCGCTCCCCGCCAGCACCGTTGTCAAAGTAGGGGCAACCGCCGACGGTAACAATCGCTATCAAGGCAAAATTGCCCATGTGCGCGTCTACAGTCAGGCACTGGCCGTGGCAGATATCGCACGCGACATGGAAGTAGACCAGACGGCCCTGTCATCGTTCCGCAAGAGCTATCCGATCGATTTCCGCCTCTACAACGACGATGAACAGGAGGTGCTCAACATTACCGATGATCCGGCGGGACAAAATCTCCATTTAGAGGTCAGCAACGCTTCGCGGCAGGTCATCAATCTCACTCCACCCGCACCGGGCAACTCTACCCCCGGTGCCAACAATTATCATTTTGCCTTGCGCTTCCGCCCGGACACCTTATCTATCGCGTTCCAGGCATACACCTCATTTACTGCACAGACATTTCAGGCACTTGGTGCGTCTCCGCCTCAAGGTGGCCCACAGCAGGGCAGCCTATCCCAGGCATTTCAGGCATTTGCCGCGTCCGTGCCTCAAACTGTCCAACCACTCGCAGCATCCAGTGCCTTCCGGGCATTCGCGGTAGACACCGTGTCCTTGTTACAAAGGGCCTTGCAACAGCAAGGCTGGAACCTCGGCTATCAGCAGGAGCCAGATGGCACAGTGGTCCTGTATTTCCTGAGTACCCAGGCCCAGTCGCTTGCCGCCGGTGCAAAAGTAGCCGTAACACTCCCACATGTCAGTGCCAGTGGGGCCGGAGGCGCACGCGGTACCAGGGTCGAGCTGCGCTATCAGCAAATGACTTTCGGTGACGACAAGACCCCCATCAGCGGCAGTCGGTAAATCTATCTCAGCATCGTCAATCAGCGCGGCCAGAAGCGCATTCCCCTGCATGCGAGCTTTGTCGGCTTCAATACCATCCTGAACGACGGTCAGGCGCAAAACAGCCTGACCCTGCGCATCACTAATACCTTGAAGGACGGCACCATCGCCCTGAACCCGGCAGGAAGCAGTGCTCCCTCGAAGTTCATCCTTTCCTTCGACGTTCAGGCTGATCATGAGATCAGGGGTTGGGCATTGGGAACGCTCAGCCAGGTTCACGCCATTCAAGTTACCGTCGCGGATGGCGAAAATTGGAGCTTGACCCCGCCATCGGGCCAGGAGCAATCGCCGGAATGGAGCCTGACGCCACAACCATCCAAAACCGCACTGGCGGACGAGGAAATTCAACTGACGTTAGCCAACATCATTTCCTCACTTCCACCTGGCCAGACCAACCTCTACATTGGCTACGAGAACATCCCCGGCTACTGGGATGGACAATTGGTTGTCGCAATAGAAAAAACGCCGCTTATTGTTGCGATGGAGGGAACGCCGCCCTTGTACCGGGTTGGCATCGGTACGATCAATCCGCAAGCAAAGCTCGCAGTCAGTGCTTCTGGACAGTCACCGCAGCAACAGCCGCCACACCTGCAACTGCGCAGGGAAGCCACAGAAAAAAGCGGTGATAAAATCCTCTTCTTAGAGCTCTATCAGGATGAGAATAACCCGCCCACCGTTCCAGAAGTGCATCCCAGCCTCCGCTTTCGTCACCAAGGTCGCTTCTCGCAGCGCATCGAAGGGCGTGCTGATGGCATCCACTTCAAAACCGGGGATCTCTCCTCGGATAGTTACATCGACATCTTTGCGGCCAACGGGCATTTCAGTGGGAACGTTGGTATAGGGACACCCACCCCGCGCACGACATTGGAAGTCAAAGGGTATGACTTCCAGCTTTCTGTCACCAACACCCAGGACCACAATTGGGGTCTAGTAAACTGGACGGATGATAGGCTGTACTTCCAGTACCGGGAGCAGGGAGTATACAAGAATAATGCCATGTACCTGGACAAAAAAGGGCTTTTGGTCGTAGGCAGTCTCGGTGTAGGCGGCAACTCTCTGCAGCAAGGGATCAACTTTCAGGCTAGTGAATCTTACAAAATTTATGATGGCGGTGGCTTTAATTTTGGCTGGGTCTCACCAAACGCGATCAAGATTGTTGGCGCTGATGGTGGGGTGCTGGCCGTCAATGCTGGCGACGTTCTCTGCTGGAAACAAGATCAGGTAGTTATTAAGGGGCAGCTCTATGCCAGGGAAAAATATTTCAGCATCGATCACCCGACGAAGCCCGATCATCAGCTGATCCACGCCTGCCTGGAAGGCCCGGAATCAGCTGTGTACTATCGCGGCCAGGCGCAACTCAAAAATGGTCAGGCCACCATACGCTTACCCGATTACTTCGAGACACTCACGCGCCAGGAGGGCCGCACCGTCCTGCTCACACCCAAAGGTCGGGAGCCTTTCCTGTTGAGCCACGAAGATATTGTCGATGGCACCTTCAAGGTCTACGGCACCAGAGCGGATGGTCCGTTCTCATGGGAGGTGAAAGCGGTGAGGGCGGATGTGGGGAGGCTGGAGACGGAAGTCAGGAAGAAATAGAAGGAGACGATACCTATGATGACTATGGATTCCGGGTTGACCTTGGAAATTCATCATATCAATGTGGAAGCGGGAGACGCAACAGCAATCGTAGTCAGAGACACCAGTAACAAGATTATCTCAAAAGTGCTTATTGACGCTGGCGCTGAAGGGAAGGGCTATAGCCGCCTGGAATCTTATGCCAAAAAATATTTGACAAATAAACTGGTGAGCACGCCAACAGATGAAATGCCAGGCAAGACAACAGTGGAGCCTTTTGATTACATCATTGCCTCGCATTATCATAATGACCATATCGATGGTTTCCAATTTTGCAACTTTCCTTTTAATCAGCATATAGATATTGGGGGATATGAAGTATTCAAGCCAATTAACGGCAAAGGGGTGGATGGGACAGCGAAATATTTTGTAAGATACAGAGATTACATTGAGAAGCATAAAGGGGCAACCAGGAAAGAAATACCATTTACTACTGCGGACAACGATAAAAATAAAACAGGTGCATTGGAGATAGAACTTGGGGTAGGTACAGGCATAAAACTCACCTGCTATTGTGCCAATGGTATCCTTGCCAATGGCACCAACGTTCTTAAAAACCAAAAAGGGAAGCAGCGAGATCAGGAATATGACCCCAATGATCTTTCTCTCGCCTTTATTCTCGAATGGGGGGACTTCCGGTACTTTACAGCAGGAGATTTAACCGGAGATACTAGCTTCGCAAGCTACTACAACGTAGAAAAGCCTTTGGTGGAATATCTAACAGGCAAGGGAGGACCTTTAGAGGGAGGGAAAACTATAACAGTGTTGAAGGTAGACCACCATGGTAGCGAATATAGCACTTACCAGAATGAGGATGACGAGGGAAACACCTTTCTTAAGGCATTGAAGCCTGAGGTGGTCATTGTTCCCTGCAATACACGAAAACAGGTGCCAAGCCAAAAATTCCTTGTTGCGGCAAAAGCCTATTGTATGTCGGAAAAGGCCCCACTGCTCTTCGTAAATCAACTGTTTTACCCAAAACAAAATAGTAGATATGTCATTCTTGATAGTATTAAAACCGACCTCTCTTCTAACTTAGAATATGATGATACAAACAATCCTCCCTACATCTCAAGTCTGAAAACGAACGCAGTTATCATTCGCCGGACCTCAAATCCCGTATCGAGCGATAAGGAGATGCTAGATGCTAAGGATAGTGAAAGAATCTTATTGGAAGGCAAAGATTACGAAATAATCGTTACTAAAGGAGAGGTTTCACTAGGAGAGAGGCAAAAAGCAATCACGAGAATAAGTACGTACATACTCACAGGCCCGATCGATTGAAGAAGGGTTTGGTCGGCAAGCAAAAGAACTTGCAGAGTGGCTAGAGTTAGATAATAAATTTCCAAAAGAAAAACCGGGAGTTGAATTTATAAAAGAATGGTTCCCTGCGCTAGAAGAAGTTGCAACCGAGGATGCTCTAAAAAACGCAATGAAAGATCTATTTAATAAAGGCTACACGAGGCTATCATTTTCTATAGGTGGGGAGTTTTTCGCTGCTCGATTTGGGACTCTTAATCTCGACGAGAGACAGACCTTATATTATCTCTTGCTTAACAATAAATACCAAGCCACATTGAATAATAAATGGAAATCTGGGTGGAAGCAAAGAGAGGCTTGGAATTACGGTAACATTGTAGATCCGTACATATCGGACCCTCTTGAGGAGGCCATCACCAAGGGACGATCAGAGGACTTACCACCTGCCAAGCGTAGTAAAACGACGTCGAGTCCTGGTACAGGAGAGTAGTCTTTAAGGATGGTCTTTGCCATGGTAAATGCAGTAATCCATACCAACAGCTTGATAGTGGATAACAATACTTACCAATCTGCCAGTTTTGGTAAGATGTTGCAGATTTTTGGCATCGAGCAATTAACCATCGCTTCCGCCCAGGTGACCCTGGATGGAGGTGGCAGCAAAAATTTCGCCATTACAGGCAACGTGGAAATTTTTTCCACGACTATAGAGGGGATAGAGTTATATCTTGATTTTGTATCAGAACAGACCTTCCAATTCCAATTGACAGGCATCTTGCCATCTCTGAAGCTTTCTACGATCAGAGCACAACAGATACTGCCAAACAATGACCTCACCAACATTAGCGATTTATTGGATACAGCATTTCAAAACGTAAAGCTTGTTTTTGACTCTGAAAGGAACGAGATCTATTTTGGGCTATTACAGTCCTCTTTTCAACTGACATTCTTAGCGGCGATCGGGTTATCGTTAAACAAGATCGGCTTTGAATTCTTACGGGGTTACGATGAAAACAGGGCAGCCTTGCGTATTTATGCCGTAATTAAAATGGGTAGCAAGCTGATTGACACGACGGTGCGAGTTCCTTTGGGAGGGGCTCTTTCGGCCAATAACTTGACCTTAACCGTAAATTCTGTGATCCAGCTCTCATCAGGCTTACAAGATCTTATCACCTTTCTGGAAGGCACTAATACTGGCAAACAGATTGGTGTTTCCTCCTTCGCGGACATTTTTCCTGAGCAATTACATCAAATTCCCACGCTATTTATGAAAGACCTGGAAATTCAATTTAATCCGTTTGTAGGACGACTTATTTGCATGGCTTTCCAGGTGGAATCGGTACATCCTTTTCAGATCGGCGATGGATTGTTTGCCATTGATGATGTTGGTCTGCGCATGTTTATCGACCTGACGAACCCAGGTTTTTCACTCACAGTTTACGGATCAATCAAGGTAAAAGAAGATGCCTCTATTGATATTACTGTACAACTCCCACAAAATTTTAAGCAAGACAACTGGGTATTAACTATGGAGGCTGTTCTCTACATAGAGAGCGTGAATGATATTGTAGGGCTACCAATAAATACACCATTTGGCGAACTAAGCCTCCCTGACGCACTGTTAACGATCAGTGATCTCCGGCTTAACCTTTTTGAAGTCGATTTTAACCCCATCAACAAAACGGTGGCATCCATCCTTTTAGATGTTGCTTTTTATGCAGAGTGTGACATAAGTGATCTGAAGGTTAGTAATCCTCGCCTCACTCTCAACATCACCAAACCTTTTAATCAGAGTTCCCTTGACAAGAGAAAAATTGATGGGATGATCGCGGGTACTATCGCAGTTGGCGATATCAATTTTAGTCTCAAAGCCGAGAAAAATGGAACGACGTGGTCCTTTACGTGTGCCACCGAGCCAGGCGCAATTCCCATCGGCAGGATGATTGCCGCGCTAGGGCAGCAATTCAACATTCAACTTCCTGATGCTCTCAATGGCATCACCCTGGAGAATCTATCATTAACCTTCAGTACGACATCTGGTAGCACTGCCGGGGCCAACAAATCTAGCAGTCTTACTTTTACCTGCGAGGGGAAATTTCCTGTTGAGAGCGAAGAAGTGGATATTGTTGTCAACATTGAGGTGCAAAAAGTCGGCAATACTCATACCAGGACCCTCAGTGGTCACGTCACCGTCGGCACGCGCCAATTTCAACTCATCTTCAGCGAAGACAATACATCTACCTTCTTCATCGCCGCTTATGATAATCAGAGCGGCGAAAAGATCAAGATCAAAGAGGACCTTGTCGCCCACATCTCTGCCAATGCCGCCCAGTATATCCCGGAAGGTCTGGAAATTGACTTCAAGGATATCCTCTTTGTCTTTAGCAAGCGTACCACCGACACGAGCGACGTGCAGTCAACCTTCCTCTTCGGCCTCGATATCAGCGTCAACATCCCCTCGCTTTCCAACCTGCCTCTAGTCGGCAGAGAGCTGCCAGCCGATCAGACGATCAAGGTGGATGACCTGCAGCTGCTGGTGGCCTCTAAAGCGATCAAGCAAGATAGCGTTACCAGCCTCAACGCGCTGATCCCCGACGGGGTGACAAAGCTGCCGGGGACAGACCTGGGCGCGGGACTCAACCTCTCGGCGTCCATGAATTTCGGTGGCTCGCCACAAATTCTGGCTGTGCCGGTGGTCAGCGCGGGAGCGGCTGCCAGCCCTGCACCCGCGCCTGCACCCAGCCCTGCGGCTGGCGTCACATCAGCCGATAATGCCAAATGGTTCACGCTGCAAAAATCGTTCGGGCCGGTGCATTTCAACCGCGTGGGCGTGAAGTACCAGGACGCCACCGTATTTTTCCTGCTGGATGCCTCCCTCATGGTGGCGGTCCTTACCCTCTCCCTCGATGATCTCGCTTTCGGCTCACCCCTCAGCAAATTTGACCCGAAGTTTGACCTGCACGGTCTGGGCCTCGATTACCAGAGCGGCCCGGCAGAGATCGGCGGGGCCTTCTTACGCACTCAGGGGAAGCTCCCCGATGGCACAACCTATGATGAATACGATGGCGCAGCCGTCATCAAGACCGAAGAACTCACCCTCTCGGCCCTCGGCTCATACGCCGTCCTGCACGATAATCCTTCTCTTTTCATTTATGCGGTGCTGGACTATCCCCTCGGTGGCCCCTCTTTCTTCTTCATCACCGGGCTGGCTGCGGGCTTTGGCTACAATCGCTCGCTGATCGTGCCACCAGTTGATCAGATCGCTCAGTTCCCGCTTGTCGCGGCAGCCGTAAACGGTGCCACCCCTCCCCAAAATGTGAAAGACCTGACAGCCGAGCTGGCCCTACTCGACCAATACATTCACCCGGAAATCGGCGAGATCTTTTTCGCTATCGGCATCAAGTTCACCTCCTTCAAAATCATCGACTCCTTCGTGCTCCTGACGATTGCCTTTGGCAATGAACTCGAGATCAATGTGCTCGGTCTATCCACCATGACCCAGCCTCCGCCTGTGCCGGGAGAACCTGCCGTCACCCCGTTGGCCGTGGTAGAGATGGCCGTAAAAGCCAGCTTCATTCCGGCACAGGGCTTCCTGGGCATAAGCGCACAACTGACCTCCGCTTCCTATATCATATCCACGTCCTGCCAGCTAACTGGCGGCTTCGCCTTTTACACCTGGTTTGCCGGTATCCATTCCGGCGAATTCGTGCAGACGCTGGGGGGCTACCACCCCAGCTTTATCGTGCCAGACTATTATCCCTGCGTGCCTCGTCTGGGCTATAACTGGCAGGTCGATGACCAGCTGAGCATCAAGGGTGGAGCATATTTCGCTCTGACCGCTTCACTGCTCATGGCCGGCTTGCAAGTGCAGGCCAACTGGAATAGTGGTAACCTGCAGGTATGGTTCAACGTCGCTCTTGACTTCATCATTGCCTGGAAACCCTTCCACTACGATGCCACCGCCCATCTGGACCTGGGCGCATCGTACACGTTCGATTTTTTCGGTACCCATCACCTCACCTTTGATGTGGGCGCGGACCTGCATATCTGGGGGCCAGAATTTTCGGGTCAGGCGCATATCAACCTCGATATCATCTCCTTCGATATCTCCTTTGGCGATAGCTCAGCCCAACAACCCTCGCCCATCGGCTGGCCTACCTTCAAACAGTCGTTCCTGCCGTCTGATGCGGCCATCTGTGGTATTTCCGTCACAAATGGCCTGATAAGCAAGCAGAGTCAGGATGCCTCGGATCTAGGGGTCATCAATCCCAAGTATTTCGTGCTGACCACCAATTCACTGATCCCATCTTCGCGGGCGCACATCCATAACGATATCGCCGTCAGCCAGGTCTATTACACTGAAAACGGCACTCTGGCATCTTTCAAAGCCTCCTCTGCGAATGGCAATGTGGTGCAGGTACAGCCCGCTGGCGCGAAGATGAAGGCCATCGGCTCGCTAGCCATCGGCCCGATGGGGATACAATCGGGCCAGTTCACCTCCACGCATACCATTGTCATCAGCAGAGATGGCACCAACGTCGAGCTTGATTTTGCCTACACCCCTATCCTGAAAAACGTGCCGGTGGGAATGTGGGGTCAATCTCTCAATCCCAGCCTGAATGGGCAACGCTGCGTTGACGATGCCCTGTCCGGCTTTGAAATCAGGCCGATGGTGCAGTCGACTCCGGGGGAGACCGCGCCGATTGACAGCAGCAATTTGCAGTATGAGCCCGAGACCGTTCAGCCTGCCTACAGCTGGACGCAGGCTCCCCTCACGTTCCAGCCCGACTCGCTCAACGAACCGCAGCGAAGGCAAACGATCAGCACGAGTATAGTAGCACCAGCGACCGTTGCAGCCAGGCAGCAGCTCTGCACGGCACTGGGGGTGAACACAGAGTCAATCGATCTGAACCAGGCCATCGCCAGCACGGTAGCCAACACTTTCCTGTTCGCACCGCAGGTAGAGAAGGTCTGAGCAAGTGAAAGTCAGGGATGAGAGATGGCAGAGACGAGCATAAATGGCAGCGATGCCACCACGAAAATTGAGTTTGTGCAGTTTCACCGGCCTGGACTGGCACCTGGGGACTATACCATCACGGTTACGCAAGAGGTAGCCATCCCAGGCGTTCAACAAACCCCTTTCAGTACGCAAAGGCACTTTGCCGTCTACGGCGACCGCTTCAGCTTAAAGCCTCAAGACATCCAGGCGGTATTTCCCCCCGACGGCAGCCTGGGTGAGCATTCCAACGTCCTAGCACATATCGTTTTCAATCGCAGCACCCTGCCGTGGGAGCGGCAGGCCGACGCACACAAAGAGGATGTACCTTGGCTGGCACTCCTGCTCTTTGAGGATCAGGAAAAACCATCGCCCCTCATTGTGAAGCTGAGCGACCTGGAAAACCCCGCTAGTTTTCCCGCTAAATTTCCCCCTTTGCAACTGGAGAGCGGCCAAAAGCCGGACGATCTGGTAACCGTCATTGATGTCAAAAAACGCCTGCTGCAAACCATGCTGCCCACCGCAGATGCTCTGGCCTTGCTAGCGCATGTACGTGTGGGATTGAATGCTGACGGTAGCCAGAATGAGTTGGCCGTCATCATTGGCAACAGGCTGCCGGTAGGTGGAGGAACCAGCACCGTTCACCTGGTATCCCTGGAGGGCCGCTACGCCAAGGGGAGCTTTAATTACCAGGGCGCAGGGGATGATGACCTGATCCGCTTGGTGAGCCTGAAGAGTTGGAGCTTCGCCTGTGTTGATGAAAAACAGAGCTTTAAGGGTCTGCTCAAGAACCTCGACCACACTCCAAGTACATTGCGGTTGCCAAAGAACGATCATCCCGAGGCGGAAAAATACCTGGCTATGGGCTATGTGCTGCTCCCGCATACTTTGCGGGAGACGGGTGAAACCGTTTCCTGGTATCACGGCCCCCTGGTTCCAGCGGCAAATACAGATGAACCGGTGTTACCGGTGCAGGCGGCTGATGAGTTGGTTCGTTACAATCCTGCCACCGGCCTGTTTGACATCTCCTACGCGGCGGCCTGGGAATTGGGACGCCTGCTGGCCCTACAGAGCAAACAGCTCTCCACCAATCTCTACCTCTGGAAGCGCACCCACGCCCAGCTCCTGCGACAGGCGGAGCAGCAATTGCTTCATGCTTACCTGCCCATCCAGCCTCAACCTGTAGACCCGGGAGAACTATATAAAGCGATCACTGCCTGGTTTGCGAATCTGGGCCTGTTACAAGGGGTACCCTTCAACTACCTCGTACCCGACGAGCGCCTGCTGCCCAAAGAAGCCATTCGTTTCTTCTGGGTAGATCACCTCTGGGCGGACTACTTGCTGGATGGTGCCTTCAGCATCGGGCGGGTAACCACGGCGGACCATGTACTGGATCTAATCCATACAACCGGCAATAGTAGTCCGGCCACCAACCCATTCGATGGAGTGACTGGCTTCTTATTGCGCTCGGACGTCGTGGCTGGCTGGCCGGGACTACAGGCAAATGGCTACGACAGCAGTGGCAAAAAAGAGCTTCCCCTGCTGCGTATGGACCGCCTGTCTCCGAATGTACTGATATGTTTGTTCGACGGGGAGGTGAATAGCGTCGCCATTCACCAAAAACCGGAAACCCTTCATTTCGGGCTGGACAAGAACACTCAGCCCCCTCCCGTCTTCGGTAAGATGCTGCGCGACAGCCAGGGTGTCGAGCAGCACACCCTCACGGTCCCCTCCATTCCGTGGCTGCAGGAAGCCCAAAGGATCATTGATATCACCGGCCTGGCTCGAAATATTCAACAGAAGACAAATACCACTCCCTTTACTGCCGCGCAATTCGCTTTGCAGATGATTGAAGGGGTAGAGAAGGTTGTTTTTCAAAAAGGATAGCAAATTGCAGCTATCTTTATTTGTGTGACCGTAAGTGACTTTTCAAGCAGATGTAAGCCCATTGCCGTTAATGCGCCGCAGAGGGTAGCGACGAAGTTAACAGCGTCATTGTTAAGCCAGGGAAGGCCGCGTAAGGGCTGAGTTCTGGTGCCGCAGTTGTGTATGGCACGTTCAGTCTCTTTCTGGCAAGTTGGGCAGTAGTACATAACCTGAAAAGTAGCTCCCAAGAGGCTATCGGTAAAGCTGCCAGTCAGGCCACCTATCAAACCGAGCAAGGGAAGATAGCGAGGTGCGATTCTGGAAGTCTCCTTGGTGACCTTACGGCCCTCTTGCAGTAGCCAGAAGACAAGACCCAGAGCCAGTGCGCCCAGAGTAGCGGCACTGGTGCCAAGAGGAGTGATACCGCCGGAGGTGCCGGAGGCAACTGGCTGGCCGCTCGTGATCAGGCGTGGGGCTTGCGGGCTGAGAGTGCCGATTTCGGTGGCCCAGGTGTCGGCGGTGGCGGTAGCCAGTGCGCCTGTGTAGCCAGCTTGGAAGAGGTCCTGTAAGGGACGAGAGGAGGCTAAACCATAACCGAGTGCGAGTAGCGTAGCAATGCCACCATTGGCAGCCACCTGCCCGATATCACGCTGGTTACCCTTACTAAACTTATCTGCAGCGGTTTGCGCCTTAACTGGGGCGCGGAAGTGTGAGAGCAGGCTGGAAGAGATGAAGAAAAAAATAAGTGAGAGTCCCCATTCCCAGCCACCTAACCCAAAAGTAATGGTACCCGTGATGATGGATCCGGCAATGCCGCTGCGACTGAGGGAACGACGGCGGTAGGCGAGAGTGCTGATGATGGTGCTGAAAAGAAGGCCGAGCAAAAGCCGCTGTGGAGAAAAATGACTATGACGTTGCAAAGTGTTGAGCATATTGTAGTACCCCTGCGAAATTGTGGCATATTTTGTTACAGAATATGGTTATAACTAGTTTTATTTTAATGAAGGTCTGATTCGAAAACAAGAGCATAGGATGATTTGTTTAGCTAAGGACGATGTATTCTTTGTCAAACTGCCATTCGGGTATGGCCTCTAACTCGACATCAAGGTGAGGGTGCAAGGGATCAATGTGCTTGAGCAGACGGATATCAACGACACGGTTGTCATTCAGGCCCAGCCCTTCACAGAGTGCGTCCTGTGTAATTTTCAAACCACCATCAAGGTCGCGTTTGAGCGGAGTGGAGAAGTAGAAATCTAGAAAAAGGGCTAGGTAGTTTTGGCGTAAGCTATGACAGAGGTCTTCGTGCACTAGCCCTTGGCGTTCGAGGGTACGAAGTACACTATGTACCTGTTGCTTGAAACGACGAGCAACTGCGGAGCTGACCCGATGCCCATTGACTGTGGCGTATTGCTCATTGATGCTAGGTGGCAAGGGCAGAGTGAGGCGTAAGAGAGCATTCTGTGCACGTGAAAGCTTTTCTTGCATCGGTGTCTCCTCTAAATAGTATTCTTGAAAGGTAGTACTTTTGGGTTTGTACCTGTAGTGTGTATTGTATCATATCAACATGTCTTATTTCGTAGTCTGAACAGTTGTCAAGCCAGAAAAAGCATGGTACACTGCGGCTGGGATTATTCTCTAATGCATGTCGAGCCTGGCGAAAGTGAGAAGCAGAAGTGATAACGTGTAACCGCTGTGGAAGGCCAAACCCTATGGGTGTGGCGAAGTGTCAAAATTGTGGTATGTCCTTGATGAGTGATGCTGGTAGGGGGACAGGCCCCAACATGGCAGCCGGGATGGTTGCTCCTGACGCAAATGTGCCGGAGCTGCCGGCTTGGCTAGAAACCCTGCGTTCCAGTGAACGACCCGGTACGCCTACCGATAATAACAATAGTAAGTCGGCAAGCCCCACATACAATCTTTCGTCGCCAGATCTCATTGATGAGAGAATGCTACCCAGTTGGATGCGCCCGGGGCGTTCGGAGGCGAGCGATACCGGTCCTTCGGCGGCGTATCCAGGGCGACGTTCTGCTTCAAAGGGAGCGCCGAATACGGATAACTTTGCCCCACCACAGGGCGTGATGTCGGCCAGTTCTTTGATTGACGAGCAGGCTTTGCCGGAATGGATGCGTGAAAAGTCTGTATCTCCACAGCAGCGACAAAAACAACACCAGCCGGGCGTACAAGACAACATTCCGGCAGCAAGTCTGGTACAACCGGAGGCTTTGCCGGAATGGATGAGAACGATGCAGCCGCCAGCACCGGCTCCTGCACCCTCTAATCCTGTGCAGTCTGGGCCGATGGCTATTCCACCAGAAGGTATTATGGGCAACGATCTGATCGATCCTCAAAGCTTGCCGAACTGGATGGCGGGCCAGGAGGTTCCGAAGGGCTTTTCGGCGTCCGCACTGCTTGATGAAAATGCTTTACCTCCCTGGCTGCGGAATGCAGGCCAGGAACCCCAACGTGAAAATGCTACGGCGTTTCCGGCTACGTCTCAGCCACCGCAGTCGGCACCGTTTACACCGCCAGCCTCACCGGCTTCTAACCAGCAGAGTCACCCCCCTACTTTCAATAATGCCCCACCTCCTGCCAATCTAGCGGCGTCCTCTTTTATTGATATGAATGCGTTGCCAGATTGGTTAAAGACGACAGAGGGACAGCAGGCCAAAGCTGGCTTTGGGCAACCGCAGCAAGGTGCATCGGAAATGGGTAGACAGGCGAATTTTGGTGTGCCTGGCCGCCCAGAGAATGTGCGTGTGCCCAGCCGTCCGCGTAGTGAAATGGGGCCATATGAGGAAAGCGAAGTAGCGGCCAACGTCTTTGCCTCGATGTTGGGTGTGGCCTCGGCAGCCCCGCATTTGCCTGGACAGCAACGAGGGCAGGTTCCTGAAACCATGCAGCCCCCTATGCAGCAGCCAATGCCACAGCAGCAATGGGCCAATACGGCTAATATGCAGGGACAAGGCGTGCCAACAGGCTCAACGTCAGGTCAGAACATGCCAGTTCAGGGAATGCCCGCAGGATATGCTAGTTCACAGAACCTGCAAAACCAGCAGGGTCAACAGAACCCACAAGGTCCGCAGATGAATCAGGGATATCCTCAAGCGATGGGCGGATATCAAGGAGGATATGCCCCAGGTAATATGATGGGCAATATGCCACCTCAGCAGGGTATGCCGATGAATATGTCTGGCGCACAACCAGGGAGAGCTATACCGGCTGGCGATAGTCAGGCCAGAACCAATGCGAAACCCGCTAAACGAGGCTTCCTAAGTACCATTCTTGAGTGGTTCTCGTTCTCACGCTAGCTCTAGAGAGAAAAAGAAGGACATTGAGATGAATACACAACCTTATGTGGAAGGAGGGCAGGGGCCGGTTAGCTCATTATTGGTTGCTGATTGTGGCACTGTGTTTACGAAAGTCTCGTTATTTGGCTTGGTTGAGGGCCAGTACCGTCTGCTGGCTCGTGGTGAGGCACCCACGACGATTGCTCCACCCTACGAAGATATTACCAAAGGCATTATTCAGGCAATCAATGTGGTCGAATTCATAACTGGCCGCCATTTCATAACTGAGGGACGTATCATCTCTCCTGAGCAGCCAATTGGTGACGGGGTTGATGTCTTTATTGCAACGATCAGTGCCGGTGGCCCACTGCGTATGGTGGTTTTGGGGGCGGTCAGTACTTCACTGGAACAGTTAAGCCAACAGGCGGTTTCGGGCTTGTATGTTGAAGGGGTAGCGTTGCCTTCGCCATCATTTATGGCTACATCAGCTTCGCTGGCTGCTCCGGTTGCTGTTGGGTCTGGTGCTGGTAGTGGACGTTGGACACCTGACCGTGTAGCTCTGGAATGGGAACGGCAAATTGAGCATATTCGTGAACTACAGCCCCACGTGGCTTTGATCGTAGGGATGGCCGGAGCTCCGGCTGGTCCGGCTCCGCTACAGGAAGCCTGTCAGTTGCTGGTTAATGTGGCGCAGATTCTCAATGAGCAGCATGGAGCCAAGGCGTCGGCAGGTGTACCTGCCAGCGATCTGGCCTCACGTCAGATTACGGTCCTTTATGCTGGTGCCCCTCAATATATTGAAGCTGTACGCGGCATGCTCAATGGTGTGACAGAGGTGGTCCGGGTGGATGCCCTGGTTTCACAAGCCCAGCTCGGGCAGGTCAGTATTGCAATCGGTGGGCTCTATGAGCGCGACGTGATGCAGAATATTCCTGGCTATACTGACCTGCACTCCTGGTGCCATGGAGTGCCAGTGGCAACAGCAACCTCTTTGAGTAGCTTGGTACGTTTCCTGGCTCAGCATTATGCTATGAATGTCACAGCCGTCGATGTTGGCGGTGCAACGACGACGTTGATGCTGGCCGGAGAAAATGGCGAGTTTATCCCTATGGTCAACTCCGGCGTGGGTGTTGGCCCGGCTGTAGGGGCTCTCTTAGAAAGAGTGGGTGTGCAGTGTATTGCTCGCTGGTTGCCCTTCGATACGAGTGAAGATGAAATACGGCAGTATGTACTCAATCGTATGCTTCATCCTCATGTGTTGCCCACAACGCAACGTGAACTACAAATAACCCAGGCGTTTGCCCGTGAAGCCTTGATATCAACGGTTGAGGCTATCAGGCAGAAGAATTTTGAGTGGCTGGATGCCGATTTGATTCTGGCGACTGGCGGTGTTCTCTCCCATGCGCCAAAATATGGGCAGGCGGCTTTGATGCTACTGGATGCGCTCCAGCCACGAGGTGTGACTTCGCTTGTACTTGATCGTACCATGCTCATTTCACAACTGGGTGCAGTTGCAACGGTAGCCCCTATCGCTGCAGTGCAGGTTAATGAGAATGATGCTGTGACGCACCGCCTGGGTACATGCGTAGTCCCCTTTGGGATAATGCCACCTGGCGAGACGGCTGTGCGGGTGGGAGTAGAATATACCAATGGGCGACAGGTGACGGTCGATGTGATGAGTGGCACGATAGAGGTTATTCCTTTGAAGACGAACGAGCAGGCTCTGCTCTCGCTTTTCCCCGCAGCGACGGTGGATGTAGGGTTGGGACCGGGAGAACGCGCACGTGCTGCCGAAGAGATCGATGGTGGTCTGGTAGGTCTGATTATTGATGCACGAGGCAGACCATTAGAACTGCCTGCCAACGATAAAGAACGGCAGGCGCATTTATTGCAGTGGATGCAGGCTATCGGTGCGTAAAGGCTCCTTAGGGCGAGGGCAAGCCATCGCTCCTGCATGAAGTATCGGTGAGTAAAGATCGCTTATTATGAGGGCAAAGTATTGCCCTCACCTTAGTTAGTACTGACCCCCATAAAGGGGGTCAGTATATTTTGGTGTATGGTGCTGGTATGTTGGTAGAGGCGGCCTGACCCCGTGGGGGGGTACTATATTTGGGTATGTGGAGGTTCGTACTCCGTGGGAGGGAGAGGAGGTATTGGTTATGGCATATATACCAGGTCGGTCGGTGATACCACAATTACTGGTGAGACGAGAACGCTGGGCTGGTGGGTACAAGACAAGAGGTATACCATTGGTGTACCCAGGTCAAAGCGTGCAGCCCGATCAGCCGGTCATTCGCCTGGACAAGCGAGAACCTGTTGAGGACATGCCAACGATGCCACTTCCACAAGCAATAGATAGCTCACTCAAGGATGCTGCACGTAGAGGAAGTGAGATGATACCGGCTGGTTTGCGTGGACGGGTCGTAGATGTAACGCGCCGTGGGGGTGTGATCATTGAAAGCTATGCAGCTGTTCTACAAGGGGCCCTTGGCGCAGGTAATCAGGTTGCAGGTATGCTCACTATGTGGCAATTGGCTAGCGGGAGCGCTCGGCAACCAACCATTCCACCTGGAGCCATCTTGACTTTTCCGGGGCCGATAAACCTTGCATTGTTGCGACAGGCTATAGTATCGGGCATCACAGGGGTCGTTGCTAGCAGTATCTCTTCGCGTGACCTCGAGGGGTTTCTGCGTGTTGATCTGATCAAGCTCATTAATAGCGTTGATGTAGAGTTAGCACAGACTACCCTACCACCCATAACGATACTGCTCACAGAAGGCTTAGGTACATTAGCGATGCCCATGCGCACAGTGGACTTGCTGAGGCACTACCAGGGGTCAATTGCATTGCTGTCAGGGGCAACCTCTGTGCGGCAAAGGATCTTTCCTGAGTTAGTCATCTCACTGCCCGCTAACGAGATACAACCGACGTGGCAACCTGCTCGGCCTGACCCGACCCTCAAGGTCGGTGTGTGGGTACGTGTCTGTAGTGGAGAATATGAGGGTGCTATTGGTATCGTCGATTATTTATTTGTACATGAACAGGTATTCTTATCAGGCATACGCGCACGAGCAGCACATGTGCGCCTGGAAAGCGGTGTCCTCATCACAGTTCCCCTAACGTTATTAGAGACAATTAATTAACCATTTATCCACAAATTTCGATGTTTATCCACATATATCGTCGTGATATGTGGATAACTCTATTTCTTGTTTTCTTCATCCTTCCACAAGTTCACGATTTGTAGGTGACAGGCTGCCTAGTCTGTCACCCACAACCTTCGTGCAAACCACCACAAGTCGTGAGCAGTTCTGCGTGTGGCGGCACTGCCACGACGACTGTTACCATGCTCAGCCTGCCCTTGCTCATCCCGCTGAACACGGCTGAAGCGATAAATGGCATCGTTACGCAGGCTGCGGAACATGCGCGGGCGATAAATCTTCGCCGCCAGGTACTCTACTCCCGTAGATGGATGGGCTGCACAGCAGTACACGGTAGCCTCCTTGCTGGTATAGGCTCTCCGTCAGCAATGAGGCTCTCCATGCGTCTTGGATTCGTGCAAAAAAAAGATACTGTTGGCGAATGGTATGAGAGGTAAAAGCTGCAAAACATGAGAAGCAAGCGGCGATGCCAGGGACGACGTTGAGCCCAAAAGAGGCAGCTTCTCCCCTGATGGGAGTTCTCATGTGTTCAAGACGGCTCTTCACCTGTCTCAGAGAATGACTTCGCCACCAGTCGAAAGCAGGCATTCCGTGTAAAATGGGACGTGCGTGCCTCTTGAATGATATGGAACTCTTTTTTAATCTATTGCCTCTTTTACCCTTCATACCGTTCGCCAACAGGGTCAAAAAGTGAAACACATCCCTCCATACCGTTCAGATTGTACATGCAGAGAAAAGATGTTATAGTAGCGTTATGACTTCATAAAGCAGACATAAAGACAATCTCTTTCCAAAAGAGGATACATGCATGCCAATCGACGATTTGGTATTGGCAGAGCCAAAGAACCTCAATAGTCCATCCTTGAGAAGAGGCAAAGAAAGGATGATATATGTCTCAGCTAAATACCGCTACACTTGCAAGTGGATGCTTCTGGTGTACGGAGGCCATTTTCGATAGACTTAAGGGTGTTACCTCAGTTGTATCAGGCTATGCAGCATCTCAGGTCGAGAACCCTTCATATGAAGCAGTGTGCTCAGGGAGAACGGGTGCCGCGGAAGCCGTCCAGATCACGTTTGATCCATCTGTGATCTCCTACGATAAGTTGTTGGAGATCTTTTGGCATGTGCATGATCCCACAACTTTGAACCGCCAAGGCAATGACATCGGCACACAGTATCGCTCGGCCATTTTCTATCACAATGAGGAGCAACATCGTACCGCCTTGGCGTCGAAAGAAGCTCTCGAGAAATCAGGTGCATATAAGAAGCCGATTGTGACGGAAATTACTCCCTTCACCAACTTCTACCCTGCTGAGGACTATCACAAAGAGTATTACGACCGCAATCGCTATCAGCCCTACTGTATGTTCGTGATTGACCCCAAGGTACAGAAGCTCCTCAAAGAGTATAGAAATGAGGTAAAGACGAAAGGATAGTCCCTGACTTCACGGAGAACAGAGCGTGCTTGCCTCTTCATATCATCAGTATTATAGCTAACCATGTTCATACGATCAAGAGCAGCCTATCGCCGCTCTGGCAAGCTATGCCGACCCGTTGGTGCCCTCAAGTATTGCGTATGCAGCACCTCAAGCGGCTCCTCCACTACTTCACGCTGGGCCTGTTGCTGAATGAGTACAGCCACCAGACCTGTCCAGCCGGTCTGGTGATCAGCACCCAGACCTCTACCACCATCGCCGTGGAAGAATTCATGGAATAACACATGGTCACCCCAGGTGGAATGCTGCCGCACAAACTCATGATCGTGCCGGAAAGGACGACAACCACTCTCGTCACGCAGAAAGAGCTGGGTCAGCCGTCGTGATAGTTCATCGGCCACCTCCATCAAATTAAGATAGTGTCCCGATCCCGTCGGGCACTCTACCTTAAAGCTATCACCGTAATAGTAATAGAATTTCTGTAGAGACTCGATCAGCAGAAAATTGATGGGAAACCAGATGGGGCCGCGCCAATTGGAGTTACCACCGAAGATCTCTGTACGCGACTCCGCCGGTTCATAACGCACGGTATACTCAGTACCATTGAAGGGCAACACATATGGATGATCTTTATGATACTTGCTGAGGGAACGCACGCCGTAATCACTCAGAAATTCATCCGAATTCAGCATATGTTGGAGCAAACACTTGAGACGTTCGCCACGTACGAGAGAAAGCAGGCGACATGCGCCAGTGTTGGGTCGTTGGTGGTGCGAGACCAATTGCGTCAGGTCTGGACGATAGGCCAGAAACCACTCCAGATGCCCTCGAAATCTCGGTAGCGCATCCAGCACTTCCGGCTCAATAGTTTCAACGGCACACAAAGGAATCAACCCTACCAGCGAGCGCACCTTGAGGGGAAAGTGCGAATCATCGGGCAGGTGTAGTACATCATAGAAGAACTTATCTTCGTCGTCCCACAGTTTGATGCCCTCATCAGCGATGTTGTTCATAGCCGCCGCGATCGCCAAAAAATGTTCAAAAAATTTCAGAGCAATATCTTCGTAGGCGGCATTGGTCAAGGCCAATTCCACGGCAATGGTCATCATATTCAAGCAGAACATGCCCATCCAACTGGTACCGTCACTCTGCTCAAGATAGCCACCGGTTGGCAAAGGCGCCCCACGATCAAAGACACCAATGTTATCCAGCCCCAAAAAACCACCCTGAAAGACATTGTTACCCTCGGAGTCTTTGCGGTTGACCCACCATGTAAAATTGAGCAGCAACTTATGAAAGATACTTTCCAGGAACATGCGGTCGGCATATCCTGTCTGGGTTTGTTCGATCCGGTAGACTCGCCACGCCGCCCATGCCAGCACTGGCGGGTTGACATCCCCAAAGGCCCACTCATAAGCTGGCACCTGTCCATTGGGATGCATATACCACTCACGCATTAACAGATCAAGCTGGCTTTTGGCAAATTCGCTATCCATCAGAGCCAGAGGCAGACAGTGAAAGGCCAAGTCCCAGGAGGCGTACCAGGGATACTCCCACTTATCCGGCATCGACATTACCCGCTCATTATACAGGTGCCGCCATTCCCTATTACGCCCATGCTTGTGCTGTGGTGGCGGTGGTGGCTGCGCCGGATCGCCCTGCAACCATTGCTCCACAACATAATGATAAAATTGCTTGCTCCACAACATACCGACCAACGCCTGCCGTTGTACCTGCCGCGTATCCTCATCCAGATGGGCCGGCTGCAAGGACGCATAATAAGCATCGGCTTCCCGCTTCCGTGCAGCAAAGATAGCCTCGAAATCTTCAAAAGGCGAGTGAGCCTGACCATCACCAGCCTGACCCCCATAAGGGTGACTCCCAGGAGCCTGACCCCCACCAGGGGGGTCACTACATGTCAGCTCACCACGTCTGTCCAATATGTAGTGACTCCCCTGGTGGGAGTCAGGCTCACTCGCTGAAAAAGCCAGCACCTGCGTTAAGCGTTGTCGAATCACCAGGGTCGCTCCTGGCTCAAGCGTGCGAACATAGAGGGCAGCTGCCTTCGTACCTCTGCGCTTTGGATTCACCGCCGCCAGGTTGCCAGCAATAAGATGTTCATGAAAGGCATCCTTGACATAGGGTGTGGTATTCGGCACACCAAAGAGCCTCTGCAAATTAGTGTCATTCCCAGTGAACAGCAGGTCATCAGCGGCCTCACAAAAGAGGATAAAGTTTCCCAGCAGCGGATGCTCTGCCTCAATATCTCTATGGATTGAGAAATTCTCGCGGTCATTATAAGCAGCGCGTTGCCTCTGTCTTAAATGCGGACGGCTTGTATCCCGTCCCCATGACCACGTGTTGCGAAACCAGAGGGTAGGCAATAGATAGAGAGTAGCCGCTTCTGGCCCTTGGTTGACAACACTGATACGTATGCAGATATCTTCAGGGGCTGCCTTAGCATATTCTACATAGACATCGAAATAGCGATCCTCAGCGAAGCTACCCGTATCCATCAGTTCAAACTCATCAGATTGCCGACTACGCCGCCTATTTTCCGCCACCAGTTGTGCATATGGGAAAGCCGCCTGTGGGTATTTATAGAGCATCTTCATATAACTGTGACTCGGCGTATTATCCAGATAATAGTAGACCTCCTTCACATCTTCACCATGATTGCCCTCTGGCCCCGTCAAGCCGAATAGACGCTCCTTGAGAATGCTATCACGTCCATTCCACAAAGCCAGTGCAAAGCACAGCCGCCCCTTATCATCGCTGATTCCTGCCAGTCCATCTTCGTTCCAGCGATAGGCCCGTGAACGTGCGGCATCGTGCGGGAAGTAGTCCCACGCGCACCCATCGGGACTATAATCTTCTCGCACTGTACCCCATGCTCGCTCGCTCAGGTACGGCCCCCAGTGCCGCCAAGCGGTACCATCTGTAGCCAAGCGAGCTTGTTCAGTAGTGGTATATGCAATATCTGGTTCCATAAGAGCCTCTTTTCAGGAAAGGGATTGCCCCTTGTGGTCGCCCTACTTGACCATATAATACCCCACGCCAGGTTCGGTCATAATATGCACGGGTCTGGAAGGGTCGGCCTCTATTTTACGGCGCAGACGCCCAATGTAAACGCGCAGGTATTCAGCCTCGCGACTGTAGGCATCTCCCCACACACGCTTGAGCAATGCCTCATGCGTAAAAATTTTACCGGGATGGAGTACTAATTCTTGCAGCAGATCAAATTCGGTTGGTGTCAGTTTAACCAATTCACTATCACGCCAGACGCGCCGTTGCTCAAAATCAATCTCCAAATTATCAAAACGTTGGATACCGGTCGATTTAGGTACATCGCTCCAGTGAGTACGGCGCAGGATGGCCTGCACACGCGCCACCAGTTCACCAACGCTGAAGGGCTTGGTGAGATAATCGTCGGCTCCCTTGTCCAGAGCCGCTATTTTATCGGCCTCTTCTCCCAATGCTGTCAGAATAATAATGGGAACGGTACTCGTCTGGCGAATGCGACGGCACACCTCTAAACCATCCATTTTAGGCATCATGATATCCAAAATAACCAGCACAAAGGTTTGTTGATCGAAGTGGGCCAGTGCTTCCAGGCCATTACTGGCAAGCGTCACCTTAAATGAGCGCATCTCCAGATTGCGCCGGATGAAGTCGCGAATGCTTGACTCGTCATCTACCACTAAAATATGTTTTTCGTGAGGCATTTTCTACTCCTTTGTAGGCACTTCTACAGCATCAGGCAGTTCCAGCGTAACCGACCGCACATCAGGCTCTCTCAGCAACTTTACTGGCAACCAGATGGAAAAGAGAGCCCCTGTTTTGCCATCCGCACGCTTCTCAGCCCAGATGCGCCCGCCATGCGCTTCGATAAAACCACGGCAAATTGCCAAGCCCAGACCAACACCGCTACTGCTACGTTCACGCCCGCTATCAATCTGATAGAAGCGATCAAAGATCGACTCGGTCAGATGCGTAGGAATGCCGGGGCCATCATCGGCAAAAGACAGGTACAAGCCGGGTAACTCGTTATCCGCTTGCTCCTGCACATATCTGATAGAAATCTCCACTCGCGCATTGTAACCGGCATACTTCTGGGCATTTTCTAATAGGTTGCGGAAGACCATGTGCATACGCTTGCCATCTACATACAGCAAGGGTACATTCGCTGGCAAATTCACAGCAATATGTCCTCTCTCCTCTTCCGGTATGGCATGCATAATGGCCTCATCCAACAACGAGTCCAGGCCGTAGAGAGCAGGATAGAGGCGCAAAGTACCTGCCTCAACCTGTGACATCTCCAGCAGGTTCGTGACCAGTTCCGCCATATTGTTGCTCTCCTGTACAATCTGTTGGAGGCAGTGCTGCTGCATGCTCGGTTCCCATTCGACGTCTGTTTCCAACAAACCCGAGGCATAGCCCTGAATAGCCGTCAAAGGCGTACGTAGCTCATGCGAAACAATCGCCAGCAAATTCTTCTTGACCTGCTCAGCTTGATTCTGTTGCGTTACATCCTGGAAAATCTTGCCGTGACCGATCAAGGCACCGGCTAAATCATAGACGGAGAACAGGCGCATACGAATATCCCGCCGCACCGGTACGAACTGACCAACAGCATTGTAGTAGCCATGCATCTGAAAAGCCACAACAGGTGGACTATGGCTATCTTCGGCTCTCTTCACTGCCTCATCATAGGCTTCGGAGTCCACTAACAGGCCAGCAAACCACTCCAAGAGAATATCCTCTTCAAAAGAACCCGACGAAAGGTCTTGCGGTGTGATGCCCACGGTACGCCGGAAGCTGGTATTGGCATAGACCACCTTCCTGTCAGGGCTTTCCAGTAATACTCCCTCTTCCATACTACGCATGATGGCATCCAGCGTTTGCAAACGGGCCTGGCTCTCCGCGTCACTTTTGCGAAAAAGAGTATGGATATCGTCTTCCATCACAGAAAAAGCCGCCAACAGTTGACCTATCTCGTCGAGACGATGACGTTCTTTCGTTAGTATTCTGCTATTGGTCACCTTTTCACTCTGGTCCGGTCGAATCTTCGTCACCGCCTGTGCCAAGTGTGCCAGAGGTGCGACCACCCAACCATGCATGACAAACCAGAAGAATGTCGCTCCCACTACCAGCATTATCAGGGCGATAAGCAAGCTATTTTGAAAGCTAATTAGTGTAGCAAAAGCCACAACGGTTGGACGTTGCACGACCACGGCCCAATTTGTGCCCGACACTGGCATATAGCTATAGAGCCAATCACGGCCCTGCTCATTCTGAATGAGACTACCCACTTTACCCACCAGTGCATTGTTCAGGCCGGGCAAGGTGTGCAGCAAGTTCGTTTCGGGCGGCACATTCTCCGTATCGGCAATGGGGAGACCGTTGCCATCCGCTATCCAGATATGTACCTCACCACTATTGGCAAATTGCTGCCGTACCATCATCAGACGCGAGGAGAACTTATCCAGAGAGAGGTTGATGATCATCACGCCTACAGTACGCTGGGTGTTATCGATAATACGTGTGGCAATAGAGATGACATTCGTCTTGGTGGTCACGCTCATACGCCCTGACGAGACAAAGGGCTTATGGCTATGCAGGGCACCTTGAAAATCATCACGCACACGAAAATTCTGCCCGATAGTCTGCGGATTGGGAGGATAGTTCATGATCATGGTGCCGGAGGGATCACAAACAAAATAAAGGCTGATGTCAGGATGCGAAAGATAGGCAGAGGCAAAGGTAGCCATAAGCTGGTGACGGTCTAAGTGCTGTGCCGCTTGCATCGTGGCAAGCTCTTGATCTTCCTCTACTGCCGCCTGTACATGAGAGGAGACATCCAGGGTGATAGCTCGCGCCAGCCCCAGGTCAGCCTGTTGGGCATTCTGCTGCATCGCGTCACGCTGAAAGATATATAGCTCAATTCCTCCTAGCAGCAAGGGCAGGACAAATAAAAAGTAGAAGACCAGTAACTGTAAAGTGAGCCTGCGCTCCAGGAATTTCAGCATGACAGTCCTCGTTAAAGATAAAACAGCCATTATTCTTCTGTAGTATGCCTCAAATGGAGCAGCATTGCAATCCCGAAAACAAATTTTTTATATATTTGTTTATGGTCCTGGCTACCCCATTTACGGTTTTGTTACACAATACCGTTTATACTTAGTACAAGCCTATGCGACAGCTAAATTGTTCAGTAGGTGAGACCCGGTATAATTCTTTTTTTACCTCGTTCTTCGTATATTGTTCTTCTCAGTATGCAGCGTTGAAGAGTAAAACACAAGGAGATGCAAAGATGTCTACGGTTTCTCCAGAGCGGAATGTACAGGGCCAGATGACGCCCGTTATCCTCTCCAGTATGCTAGGTACGGCCATTGAGTGGTACGACTTCTTCCTCTATGGCACGATGGCAACCCTGGTCTTTCCCAAGCTGTTTTTCCCTGAGTCCGATCCATTTGTCGGTACTCTCCTATCTCTCTTTACCTTCCTCGTCGGTTTTATTGCCCGTCCTATTGGCGGAGCGTTCTTTGGTCATTTTGGTGACCGTATCGGTCGTAAATCGACCCTGATTGCCACCCTTTTACTCATGGGTATTTCGACGCTCCTCATTGGCTTCCTGCCTGGTTATGCCACCATTGGAGTAGCAGCCCCACTGCTGCTGGTGCTTCTGCGTTTAGGTCAAGGACTGGGCGTGGGTGGTGAATGGGGTGGTTCTGTGCTGCTTGCACTGGAATACGGTCACAGGCGCAATCGCGGCTTCTGGGCAAGTTGGCCTCAAATGGGAGTACCCGTTGGGCTGATTGTTTCTACTATTGTAGTCAACATTGTTCAGACTGCTAGCGGCCCAAGCTTCAGCGCTGGCGCTTGGAATGCAGGATGGCGTATTCCGTTCTTTCTCAGTGCCTTGCTGATCCTTATAGGTCTATACATCCGTCTGCGTATCCTGGAGACGCCACTCTTTGCCAAGATTAAGGAGCAGAAACAGGAAGCACAAGCTCCGCTCATCGAGGCATTCCGTCATAGCACCCCAGAGATTCTCCTCAGTGCTGGCGCCCGTTTTGCAGAGCAAGCTCCCTTCTACCTCTTCACTGTGTTTGTGATCACTTACGGCACCTTGAAAACAATCCACATCGATAAGGGTGTCATCCTGAACGCAATCACCATAGCAGCTTGCATTGAGCTCTTCACCATTCCGCTCTTCGGCTACCTGTCCGACCTCGTTGGGCGGCGTCTCTGGTATCTCATCGGCTGCGTGCTCATGGCTGCTTTTGCCTTCCCTTACTTCTTGCTGATGAATACAAAGGATAATATTCTCTTCAGTCTAGCTGTAGTTCTCTCACTGACCATCTTCCACGCCTGGGTGTATGGCCCGCAAGCAGCCCTTATTGCCGAACGCTTTGGCACAAGGTCACGCTATAGCGGTGCCTCACTCGGCTATCAACTGGCCGCGCCCTTTGCCGGTGGACTGGCACCAATTATTGCACTGCTGTTGCTCAATGGCAAAACCAGTCTCGCAGCCCTTGGCCTATCAAAAGTCGTCGTCAACATTGGTGCAGCAGGCTCCTGGCAGGCAATTTCAATCTACATGATTGTGCTGGCAGTTATCTCATTCCTGTCTGTCCTGGGTCTGAAGGAGTTGACGAGAGCCGATATCTCCAGCACCGAGGCATATACGATCAGCGAGGTTCCTCTTGTAGCCCAGGATTAGAGATTGATGTATAGTTAAGCAGCAGAGCCCATGGGCTCTGCTGCTTAACTATACACTAAGATGAAGAGGATTTATGGCAACCACTCATGCATCCACACCGCAGCAGAGCGTCACATTGCCACAAATGCTACCCATTATTTGTGCTAGCACACTGGGAACAGCTATTGAATGGTATGATTTCTTCTTGTACAGTTTCTTTTCTGCTACCGTCTTTCCCAGGCTCTTTTTCCCTAATCTTAATCCCGTAGCAGGTGCTATTGCCTCATTCACCACCAATTTTGTTGGGTTTGCTGCACGCCCTCTTGGTGGGGCTTTCTTTGGGTGGTTTGGCGACCGCGTTGGACGTAAGGCGACACTGGCAGCAACACTGTTGTTGATGGGTATGGCTACCGCCCTTATGGGAATAATGCCTGGCTATACGAGTATTGGCCTCGCGGCCCCCATTTTGATCTCCATCCTGCGTTTTCTACAAGGCGTTGGTGTAGGAGGCGAATGGGGAGGTTCTGTGCTCCTCTCTCTGGAGTACGGTGATAATCGTCGACGTGGTTTCTGGGCAAGTTGGCCACAAACGGGTGTACCTATCGGTCTAGCTATGGCTGCACTGGCGGTGCTGTTGTTCGAGGTTCTCTATCCAGGTGATGCTTTCATCGCCCTCGGCTGGCGTATTCCGTTCCTGCTGAGTATTTTCCTGATCCTTGTCGGTCTCTATATTCGTTTACGTATCTTAGAGACGCCTGCTTTTCTAAGAGTGCTAGAGGAAAAGCGTATCTCGAAAATCCCACTGATTGACGTGTTTAAGTACCATTGGAAAGAGATCGTACTGAGTACCCTCCTACGTTCGGGTGAACAGGCTCCCTTCTACATTTTCACCACATTCGTGTTTAGCTATGGAGCAGTCGGCTTTGAAGAAATCAAGGGCTCAGGGCTGCACCTGGAGTTCAGTTTACTCTATACTAGTATCGTTGTTGCAGCAGGAGTTTCCTTTATCACTATACCGACCTTCAGCTACTTGTCTGATCTTGTAGGGCGCAAACGCTGGTACCTGATTGGTACAGTCATCATGGCCCTCATCGCCTTCCCCTACTTCCTTATTCTCGGCACAAGGATTCCTGCGCTGGTTATTCTCACTATCGCCCTCTCCTTGGGCATTTGTCACGCCTGGGTGTATGGCCCACAAGCAGCCTTGATCGCTGAACGCTTTGGTACGCGGGTGCGCTATAGTGGAGCCTCACTCGGTTATCAACTGGCATCGATCACAGCTGGTGGCCCTGCTCCGATCATCGCCGTCACTTTGATTACTGTGTATCACTCGTATGTTCCCATTGCTTGGTATATGATCATTATGGCCATCATTTCCTTCATCTCTGTGCTATTTCTGCGAGAGTATGCAAGCAAAGCAGCGGCAAGAGATGTTGATGAACCCGCTATATCTGCTACAATTGTATAAGAAAGCCAGTCTGAACAACTGCAAAAAGGAGCCATAGCATGGATACCACCACAGATGAACTAACCTCGCGGCGCATAGAACTCTCTGATCCAGCCGAGGCCATAGAATTTTTCTACCAGCAAGGCTGGACAGATGGTTTACCCATTGTGCCACCCACTCCGGCACGAGTAAAAGAGTTTCTGGAGTATGCAGGCAAGGAGCCTGGCGATATACTTGGTATGATTCCAGCCCGCAATCGTATCATCCCCGCAGAAAAGGTCGCTATCAACGCTGTCATGGCGGGTTGCCTGCCCAACTATATGCCTGTCATCGTGGCGGCCATTGAGGCTATGTGCCAGGAAACCTTCAACCTGCACGGTATCTCGGCCACCACTGGCGGTACCGCTCCTCTGCTCATTATCAATGGCCCGGTCATTTCGCAGCTACACATCAATAGTGGCGTCAACTGCTTTGGCCCTGGTGTGCGTGCCAACGCCACCATCGGGCGTGCTATTCGTCTCATCCTGATGAATGTCTGTGGCTCCATCCCCGGCGTTCTCGACAAAGCCTGCCTGGGTCATCCAGGCAAGTACAGCTACTGCATCGCCGAGGACGAAGAAAACAATCCATGGGGGCCGCTCAGCATTGATCGCGGCATGCCGCCCGATGTCAGTGCCGTCACTGTCTTTGCAGGTGAGACTCCCCACTACGTCAATAGTCAGGCAGGAGGTACCGCTGAGCGGCTCATTGGCTCCGTCGTCAACACCATGCTCGGTACTATGTATCGCGGCGGCAACTGGATACTGGTTCTCTGCCCCGAACATGTGACCATCTTCAAAAAAGAAGGCTGGACGAAAGAGCAGATTCGCCAAGCAGTCTACGAACGAGCAGTGCGTCCACAGGACGAATATAAGCGGCTTACTGGCCTACCTGATAGTGCAATTACCCAACAAGATGTCACTCGTGTTCAACGGTACGTTGAGACGCTGGATGATTTGCTGATTGTTACTGCTGGTGGCAAAGCTGGCGGTTTTTCAGCTATTATTCCACCATGGGCTGCTGGAGCAGATTCGCGACCTGTGACCAGAGCTATCGGTGTATGTATCGATTGTAAGTAAGGAGACTTCGAAAATGCCAGAAAAATTTATTATCCTCGATCCTACTTTAGAGGTAGAGGCTCCGCGTGTAGCACGCGCTCCACGCCCAGCTTCTATCTCTACCATTGGCCTGCTGGATAACGGTAAACCCAATTCAGACAAAGTTTTGAAAAAGGTGGCTGCGCTGCTTGCACAACAGGCTCCCCACCTGAAAATCAACTATTATCGCAAGCCCGGTGCCTATCGCCCTGCTCCTCAAGTCCTACTCGATCAGATAATCGCCGAATGCGATGCAGTGCTCGTTGGCATCGGTGATTGAGGGTCATGCAGTTCGTGCAGTGTGTACGATGGACTTATGATCGAACAGCGTGGCAAGGCAGCGGCGGTGATTTGTACCGAACAGTTTGCCAGTTCCGCCCGTATGACCGCACAGACCTTCGGCATGGCTGACTTCCCATATGCCGAAATCTTACACCCTATCGGGCGTGTAACTGAACACGAATTGAATGAGCGGGCTGAAGTAGCCTTTCCACAAGTGATGGCGATTCTGGGGAAAGCCTAAAAAGCTTTTCCCTGATCATTCCATCCACCGAGCCTTCTCCCATCCGAGGTGGCTATGACTATTCAACAGACGCTCCTGCCTCTACCGAGCGGCTATTGGATTGGTACGCCGTACCTTCCAAACCCCAGGAGATGATGCGTCGAGGATAAATGCGAATAATTTCTGGCCCAAAACTCTCCATAATCTCCTTACCACCTGTGGGTAGGGTTTCTGCCCGCCCACGTACCTCTATACCACGCGGTTGCCACGGTGGCACCACGTCATCAACCACAAGAGCTGCTACCCCACGACGAGTCACATCGCGATACTTCTTGGTCGGTGTCATATTGCGCCCACCAATATCGACAGTATCCGTCTCAGGATTGTAGCGAAAGCTCACCGGCACCACATGTGGCTCTCCCGCTGCATTTACCGTTGCTAACCGGCCCAGACGCTGACTTTTGAAATATTCAATCTCTGCTGCTGTAAAGTTACTCATGATGTTTCCTTTCTCAATACTCTTCACCACCCCCGAAGCGTTAGAGGTAAGAACACATATCCAACTATACAACATTTTCTTGCTCCATAGAGCTTGTAATCTTAACAGTTTGTTACCCTGTTCATTTATGCAGGTAATAAACTGGCGAAATTGGCGGTGTTGCGAAACTGGCCATAGCGTATAGTAGCTGCAAGGTATCTCATTCTACACAACACTTGTGTAGTAATAGAACATAGGAGCCAAACAGTATGGAACAAACAACGACCTCTACTTCATCTACCAACACCTCTCCCCTGCGCCAGCTTTCGAATCAGATGGCCGACGCAGTTGAACGTATTAGTGCGTCCCTTGTACTCGTTCATGGTCGCGAACGTCAACCGGCCAGTGGCGTTGTCTTTGCCGAGAATCTCGTGCTAACGGCCAGCCATGTTCTGGAACGAGAAGACAATTTGACCGTTCAGACACACGATAAACGGACACTTGCCGCACAACTGGTGGGCCGCGATCCGGCAACAGACGTTGCTGTACTCCGTGTAGACAATCTGGGAGTGGTTGCGGCCACTGCCAGCAGTGAGAAAGTTCGCGTTGGGCAACTGACTATCGCTGTTGGACGCTCGGCTAATGATGGGCCCATGGCAAGTTCTGGCGTGATCAGCATTGTCGGTGGGCCACTGCGCACACCGCAAGGAGTAAGTCTCGAACGCTTTATTCGTACCGACGCCATTCCCTATCCGGGCTTCTCAGGTGGGCCGCTGATCGACACACAGGGCGATGTCCTGGGCATTCTCACCACCAGCCTGGTCAATGGTATTGCTCTGGCAGTGCCTATAGAGATTGCCAAAAATATTGCTGAGACGCTTGTCAAACAGGGACACATCAAGCGTGGCTACCTGGGCATCAGCAGCCACTTAGTTGAGTTACCAGCTAATCAACGGGCTGGCCGTACCCAGGAATACGGTCTGCTATTGGTCAAAGTTGATGAGAACAGTCCAGCTCAAAAAGGGGGACTGCTGGTCGGCGATATCCTCGTGGCCCTCGATGGTCATGCGATCAGTGATGCTGAAGACCTCCAGGTCTTGCTAGTCGGTGAACGAGTGGATAAGACTATCCCTGTCGAAGTGATCCGCGGCAACACCCTACAGACGCTCTCAGTAACCATTGGACAGCGCAAGTAAAGAGAGAAACTGGCAGGCATACTATGACACAAACAACACAAGGCAACCAAGCCGACACACCTGACATCTCAACAGCATTTCCCTTGCCCGATGTTTTCTCGTCGGCCCTGGTGAGCATGTTTCACGCGGTGCAGCCGGGCATTGTGCAGGTCGGGGTAAGTGGACGGGGTGGTGGCACAGGTGTGATCTGGCATGCGAATGGACGCATCATCACCAACCATCACGTCGTTGCTAACGAACGCGCCAAAGTGTATGTCCATCTCTCCGATGGATGCACGCTTGATGCACAGGTGTTACAGCGTAATCCTCAACTTGACCTGGCACTCCTGCAAGTTCAGGGCGACAACCTACAAGCCCTGGCGGTCGGAGACTCATCGCAGCTGCGAGTCGGCGAATGGGTTTTCGCCATCGGTCACCCTTGGGGACAACGGTGGGCCCTAACCGCCGGTATCATGAGCGGCATGAGTTCGGCCAAGCTGGCTGAGAACCGGACATCCCAGTACATCAAATCCGATGTGGGCCTGGCTCCCGGTAACTCAGGTGGCCCACTGCTCAATGCGGATGGCGAGGTAGTTGGCATCAACGCCATGATCTTCGGTGGTGACTTAGCCGTCTCTATCCCCAGTAATGTCGTCAGTACATGGCTGGCAGGGTTACCTGCATCTCAACGCCGCGTCACCCTCGGCATTGAGATACAACAGACTGCTCTACCTGACAACATACGTACTGCGCTACAGCCATCCCGCGAGTTCGGTCTGCTAATCGTCGGCATCTCAGCCGGACGACAGGCAAAGCACAGCGATCTCCTGCTTGGTGACATCTTGCTCGACGTTGGCGGGCAACCAGTACAAAGCGGTGCAGCATTACGCCAGTTCGTCACTGAAAAGGGAGGTGCGGGTAAGGTGGCGATGAAGATTGTGCGTGGAGGGAAAGTTATAGAGGCTGAAATAGCAACGCTCATCGGGGCATAGGGAGAGTTTCATTTTTTGCAGAGTGCCTCCCTCCCATGATGACCGCAAGCCCCCCATGATGACCGCAAGCCCCCCATGATGACCGCAAGGGTCATCCCTACTATACACGCCTGAGTCGGCCTGTGGAGCCATCGTGTATAGTAGTGATGACCCTTGCGGTCATCATGCTTTGCAAAAAAATGAAATGCACTCTTTTTTCTGCTAAAACAGTGACAAATATTACCTCTTCATTTATACTATATAGTAGTACTTAAAATTCAATTGGAAAGCTCACCTATACAAGCGAGTAAGAAGAGGATAGTCGAAGAGCGAAGGTATATATGCAAACACTTGCTACTGAACGGTTAACGCGCCCATACCTGCAAAAGCTAGATAAACAGAACTATCTCGCTACTGCCTCGGTAGTCATTATTGTAACACTTAGTCTGTTCTGGCAGCTTTTCCGCCTGGGGGGAGAAGATGTTACGGTATTTTTCGCTGATGCCATGTACGCGCTAGCGGGCATCATCGGTGCCGCTTGGGCTTGCATAACGGCCTACCGTGCACGCTATGGTTGTTTACGACTGGCTCCGCATCACCAGCTTGCATGGTTGCTCATCAGCATTGGCCTCTTTGCGGATAGCCTGGGTGGGATATACTTCACTTATCTTGAGCAAGCAGGTCATCCAAATCCCGTCCCCTCCTACGCTGATATTGCCTTCACACTCTCCTATCCGCTCACCTTCGTCGGCCTGCTGCTCATGCCCAAGCAATCAACTACACAGAAATTCCGTCTGCGTACCGGACTGGATGCACTGATTACCACGCTCTGTCTTCTCGGCATTAGCTGGTTCTTTTTCATCAGCAAGATATTTACAGCTCAGAGAGACGCGCAAGGAGCCACGATTGCCTCCATTGTCACTTCCGTCTCCTATCCTTTTTGGGATATGCTGCTCATCCTGGCTATTATTCTGCTCATCTGGCGGGGAACCGAGCGTGTCCTGCGTTTATCTTTGCTGATCTGCGGCACAAGCATTCTGGCTCTTTGCTGGGCCGATACGGGCTATGCTTATTTTACCGCCCTTAATACTTACGTTACCGGCACCCCGTACATCGATACCTTCTGGTTTGTCAGCTTCTTCATGATTGGTCTCTCAGCCCTCTACCAGTACAAAGCGTTGGTCAATCGCGCCTACAATGAGCAGGTTCATCCAACGCAAGTTATTACACAGGCAGAAGCTGCTATCTTGCGGGGCTGTACAAAAGCATCCCACCGTCAGGTTGTGCTGCAAAGTACCTTGATCTACCTTCCCCTAGCCGTCTTACTGGTACTGACGCTCTACAACGAATTGACAGAAGGCATGCTCCATACAGAACGAGCATTCTTTCTCGTCAGCCTTACTGCTCTTATCGGTATCCTCGTAGCCGTGCGATATCTGCTTACGATTCATGAAAACGAAGATCTTCTACAAGAACGGGAACAGGCTCGCTACGAAGCCGAACACCTGCGCATATTGGGGACAGAACTGACGAATATCCTGGAGCTTGATCACTTAATTGAACGCATCGTGCAACTCATCACCTCCGATCTTGGTTTTGATGCTGCTATGCAGGTGCTACTTGACGATTATGATCCAGCTTCCCAGGCATCCGCACACCTGCAAATTCAGGTAGAGCCAGCTACCTCAGCAGGCATACGAGCATGGAACATGCCGAGCAAACAGTTTGACTGCTGTATGGCTCTTATGGAAAAGACAATGAACTGGGCTGAGCCAGGCATCAAGCTGCCTCCAGCATTAGAAACATGGCGTCAGGAACAGAGCATTCGCACAGTTTTTTCTATACCACTCAAGTATAAAGAGCAATTACTGGGATGTTTAGGTTTTGCCAGCCGTAGCGAGAAGCCTTTTAGCCAACATGATACACAATTGGCAAAAATCTATACCGAACAAGTGACGGCCATTATTGCACATGCACGCCTCTACCAGCACTTACGTTCTGCCCATCAGCGGCTCCAGGAGTTGGATCAGTTCAAAGATCAATTTATGGCCACAGCTTCCCATGAATTGCGCACTCCACTTACGGCGGTGCAAGGTTACATTGAGTTGATCGTCCAGTACGAAGACATGTTGCCACCTGAGCAACGCAAAGAGTTTCTACTCAAAGCACAAAGGAGCTGCAATGAATTGGTAGTACTCCTGCAAAATGTCATGGATGCCAGCCAACTAGAGATTGAGGGAAGAATGCGCCCCAGCCATATCGAGGCGATACGAGTACAAGAAATGCTCGATAGTGTGATTACACTCATTGAGCCACATCTAACGAAGGAGCAACGTGAAGTCCGTCTCGCCGTTCCCTCTCAACTTGCTGTCTATGCTGATGCCGGACGCTTACGCCAAGTGCTGCTCAATCTCAGCATCAACGCCCTCAAATACTCATCGCCCTCTACCCCCATAACCTTCTCCGCCTACGCTACCTTCGACTCTGCACGCTCGGTAATTATGAAGGTCGCCGACAAGGGCAAAGGGATTCCCCCTCGCGAACAAGCGCATCTCTTTGAACGTTTCGTGCGCCTGGAGAGCGATATTAATAGTTCGGTACGGGGTTCCGGTCTCGGCTTATATATCTCCCGTCGTCTCGTCGAGACGATGGAGGGCAAAATCTGGATCGAAAGCAGTGGTATTCCAGGCGAAGGCTCCACTTTCTATATTCAGCTACCCCTGGCAGAGTAGTGGAGGCAAGAGGGCGCAATGATTTGCCCCCCTACATTCTAACTCTTGATTTTGGATCAAACTTTATTTTTTCCCTTTTTCGGTGGCTGCTGTGGCCTCGGCCTGTTTCTTCACCTGCAACGGTGCATGCTGCTCACAAAAACGGAAGGTACGCCCGCCCGGCAACAATTGTGCATAAGCAGCTGGCTCACCACATGTATCACAACGCCCAACATGAGTTTTAACTGCTTTCATAACGCGAAATTTCCTCCATAAAATGTATAATACGGACATTGGATGTCCGCTTCAGGTTGTACTTTTGTCTTTATCATACCACATTCGCAGCCATTCAGGATTGCTCACGGTTCTACAGGCTCTCCATCCCGCTCACGCTCTTCTTCCCCACTGTGGAAGCACCACATGTGAAGGAGTGAATATCCATTCATTCCCCGTTTCGGTCAAATGCCCATAGAACAACAAATATCGCTCACCCTTCATTTGCTCATCATAGTGCAAGAGAGTCAATGACACCTGCTCCTCTGATGCAGGAGCCGGTCTCTGGTGCGGGATGGGCAAGGTAAAACACCGTTTGTCTCGATCAAAGGCGATCAGAGATCCTTTAGGGAATTTGAGGACGTGCCTCTGGTTGTGCCGAGGCTTTCTCCTGGATGGCAAACCACCCAAACAGACCAGCCATTGCAATCAAGATACCACATCCTGTGAGAATCACTCCGACCGGGAGAAATTGCCCCAGGTACCCTGCCAGGGCGACGGAAATGAGGCTGACTCCTGACATGCCGGTGTCCACCACCGATTGTACGCGCCCCATCATCTCCCTTGGAGTAGCACCCAGGAGCAGTGGCCCAAAGGCGATCGGAATGCCTCCCTGTGGGAGGGACATGAGGAAGCAGATGATCAGCCCGGCCACATACCAGTTCTGGAAGGAGTAGAGAGCGAAGCCAACCCCAATCAGCAAGGCAGAGCCACTCAACAGCTGCCTGGGTGAGATCCACCTGGAGAGAATCCCCGCCACGATGACGCCCAGGAGACCACCTAGGCCACCCACCGCTGTAAGTACGCCGTAAAAGGCGGTCACCATATGCAGGTTTGTGCTGGCAAACACGATATTCAACGCATTGAGGGCACCGGCGCCAAGCATGGCAATCAAGGCCATCAAGGTCACCATCAACACGGTGCGCGTGACCACGACAAATTGCAAGCCGGCGAAGAGTTCACGGAGAATTCCGCCGATGCCGCTGTCTGCCTTTTCGTCGTGGTGAAAGGCATGGGGATGCAGTGCTGCTCGTGGTGCACGCAAGAGCGCCAGGCAGAACGCGGAGACCAGGTAGGAGACCGCATTCAGGAGAATGGCTATCACTGGTCCGACGGCGAAGTAGAGAGGCGAGGCCAGGGCAGGACCAACAATGATCGAGAGGGCAAAGGTCGCCTGTTTGATCGAGGCTGCCCGCATCTGCTGTTGCTCCGTGACGATGACCTGCAGAACTCCTGATTCGGCGGGCAGAAAGAAGCGTCCCAACGCCGATATCAGAAACACGCTAGCGTAAATGGCCTGGAGTCGCAAGCTCGCTGGTGCGATGAGTGGGAGCATTGCCACGCCAGCGCGGATGAGATCGGAGATCAGCATGGTCTGGCGGCGATTCCAGCGATCTACAAAAACGCCCGCGAGAGGTCCGAGCAGAAAAACCGGGAGATATTGCGCTGCCAGCACCCCGCTCACGGCTGCCGCCGAGTGCGTAAGCGTGAAGACCCAGATGAACAGCGTGGTACTATAGACAAAATCTCCCAGATTCGAGATCGCCTGCCCGCGGGCTAGCCAGGCGAAGTTGCGATTGATCAGAAGACCCCTCTCCTGTGGGATGGCATCAGGCATCGTCGCAAGAGGAGTGGTAATCTCTGTTTGCATAGTGTCCTCCTGCTTGTAGAGAGAGATGGTTTCCAGGTTCGTGTTGTGTGACGGGTGGTGTAGCGACGCGGACATCTTGCCGTCGTCTTTTTCCAGCCCTTGGGCTAAAAGAGGAAGAGCACGGAACGTCATGGCTTTGGCCTTCCTTTCTTTTCTGTACACGCTTTTCGTTCCCTCTTGTCAAGGCGGGTCCGAAGGTGTACAATTACTACGAATATACATAAACCGAAAGACAATAGTGAGCTTTATCATTATGAGTATACACAATAATCATTCGTTTGTCAAGAGGAAAGGAAAGCAAATAATGATGACCTCCGAAAATTCCCAGGACCCCCAGGAGAGCCAGGATGTGTCACCGCAGCCGACCGCATCAGAGGTCGTCATGACCTTGATCGCGACCTCCCATCGCCTCCGCCGCGTCCTCAACACACGCTTAAGCCGTCAGCCAGGCGTGATCGGCCTCTCTGGACCACGCCTGCGCCTGCTGCTGGCCGTGGAAGAAGCGGGACGTTTGCGCATGGGAGACCTGGCCGAGGACCTGGGGGTGACCGCTCGCACGGTCACCACCCTGGTTGACGCGCTCGAAAGGGAGGGGCTGTTGGTCCGCTTGCCGGACGCGACGGATCGGCGCGCCACCCTGCTTGCTCTCACTGAGAGGGCGCAAACCCAGTTCGAGGAGGTCCGTCGCATTCAGATGGAACTGGGGGAAGAACTCGTTGCACCACTTGACCAAGAGCAACGGAGGCTTCTGCTCGACCTGCTCAGCCGACTCAATAAGGGGGTCCTCGTGGATGAAGAAGGTCGAGAGCAATGACAAGAGGGATGTTCCATCCCTTCCTTCAGGAACACGCTGACAGTCTTCCCACCATCGAATGGATCAAGCGGAAGGAAAAGTAAAGTAGTCTAGGGTAGACTATATTTAACGTAACGTTACGACACCAATGGAAACACTTTTCATCGACTTTCAAAAAACTCCGCCTCGTAACGATCCACATTGACATACTCTACCCATCAACTTATAATAAGCACATCATTGTTTTGACATGGAGGGTGAGCATGGCCAATCGTGTGGGACAACAGCTAGGCAACTACCGCTTAGTTCACTTATTGGGGAAAGGTGGCTTCGCTGACGTCTACCTTGGTGAGCATGTTCATCTTCTTACACAAGCCGCTGTGAAAGTACTCCACACGTCATTAGCAAACCATGGCCAGGTAGAGAAGTTCCGCAACGAGGCGCGGATAATTGCACGACTAGAACATCCTCATATTGTACGAGTTCTGGATTTTGATTTAGAAGATGATACACCCTTTCTCGTGATGAGTTATGCTCCGCAAGGTTCATTACGTGATCGCCATCCAGAGGGAACAATCCTACCGCTAACAAGCATTGTGTCCTATGTCAAGCAAGTGGCGAGTGCTTTGCAATGTGCTCACGATCAAAGACTCATTCATAGAGACGTCAAGCCAGAGAATATGTTACTGGATCGGAGTGGCAATATTTTGCTGAGTGACTTTGGTATCGCTATTATAGCTCACAGTACTCATTCTATGAGCATACAACATGAGGCTGGCACTATTCCTTACATGGCACCTGAACAGATTCAGGGTAAGGCGCAGCAAGCCAGTGATCAATATGCATTGGGAATTGTTGTCTACGAATGGCTCACCGGTTCATGCCCCTTTCGCGGGTCTTATTGGGAAGTTGCTACTCAGCATATAGCCGTGCCTCCTCCATCTTTACAAAAGAGAGTACCCTCGATCTTGCCCAATGTAGAGCAAGTAGTTATGACAGCCCTTGCGAAAGACCCAAAAGATCGATTTACCAGTGTGCAAGCTTTTGCCACTGCCTTAGAACAAGTGAGTCAGATAGCATCACAGCCTCATGCCCTTCCGCTTGTAACCACCTCGCTCGATCAATCATTGCAATCAACAGAGATGAAAGCACCTCTCGAGCAACCGTCACCATCTTCAAGCCAATCATTAAAGACCTCTCCGTTGGAGGAACTAACTCAGCTGGCTGTGACAAAAATACTATGGCATGAGTCAGCTCAACATGATGCTATTCAAATGCTACCAAATACACCACAACCTGAGGTAATAGATACCTCAGGTCTGGCATCACAACCTGCTTTTATGAACTCCTTCTCAGCCCAAACTCCAGTGTCCAATTTTAGGACAGCTCCACTCATGCAACCACCGTTATCATCAACTCCGACTCCACCTATAATCAATGCGCCTTCGTTATCTCATCAGACTCCTACCCACACGTTTCGCATAAAGCCCCCCCATCTGTCGCTATTATGATGCTCTTGATTATCTATGTACTCCTCGGCATAGCTGGCCTAATCTTCTTTGAATTACAAGCAGCGGACGCTTCAGCCAACATCAATTTTAGTCCTCAAGTTCACACCATTAGTAAAGTATTCCTGGTCAAGGGCAGTGTTTCGCAAAGTAGCGTAGATGTAAATAGTGCGACCATACCAGTGAAAACACCGACTCTTAGCAAAACTAGTTCACAATCAGGCACAACTAGTCAAGTATGCTTTTTCGGCCTTTGTCAACAAACTGTTACTACCGATGACGTTAATCGAATTTCAGGACAACTAAAATCGAGTCTGGATGCGCAAATCGCCTCGCAGATACAGCAACAGTTACAAAAGCAGGGTGCCGTTCAGGTTGGTTCTACAGAGTTCACCACGCCCTCATCACCAACCTCAGACTCGCCGGTTGGCACGCAAAGCAAGACGGTCACAGTCACCATGACTGAGCAGGGACAGTTTGCTTACTTCCTGAGAAGTGATGCACAGTCCGTAGCCAGATCGTTGCTCAATCGTGAAGTAGAGAAGTTGGGAGCAAACTATGCCCTCTTCAGTCCTTTAACCCAGATTGGACAACCCGTTGTGACCAATATCGATAGCAACACCGGTATTGTCTCGATCAGCATTGCCGCTGGTGGTGATGCCGTGTATCATTTTTCCTCTGGTGAACTTCGTTCCATTCAGGATGCTCTCAAGAACATCAAACTGAAGGATGCCATCTCTCGTCTCCAACAGAGGCCGGGAGTAGACCCTAGCACCGTCTCTATTCACCTCTCCAGTGGTGATACCATGCCCAGCGATATCCAGCAAATCAAGATCATTATGATCAATCCTACCAACCTGCCTCTTGTGCAGTTGTCACCAGTATCAGCCAGTCCGACGCCAACTACTAGTTAAACTTGATTGATTTTGACAGATGGAATATGTCTCACACAGCCTGAGAAAGTATCCAAGAATTATCTACTCATCAGCATCGCACGTGCAACGAAGAAGCTAGCTACCAGGATCGCAACACCCATCACCCCAAGCACAATCACCAATTCAACTACATTAGCACCAAACAAACTCGGGGCTACCCCACTCAGCGTAACATAACTCATCAGCACTAGCACAACCACGGCCAGCATAGTCAGCAGCGTAAGCACGACAGGCAACACAACATACCGGGACGGTATGGCGACATTCCTACACCTTACAGCAGACACACCCGCCACAAGCACAATCCCAAAAGTTGAAAGGACGGCCAGGACGGAAAGGCCAAAGCCATGGACTGTCAAGAAGAGCCACCATGCTCCTGCTGAGAGTACGGCTACTATAGCCATAGTTAGAGGAATACTGCGCTTGTTATATAGGTCGCTTCCTTGACTTCTCACAAGCCCAATTGTACACATTACTGCTGTGAGTAGGACTGCGATCACTACTGCGAAAAAGGCTATATAGCTCAGATTAAAGGTGTTCCAGAAAGCGCGAGAGATAGGCCGAAAAGCCTGTTGGTCAACGACCATGTAAAGGTCAACATAGGCGAGAAAGAAAATGGTGAAGGCGATGAAGACGGCCAAGACGGCCGAGCGCGTCTTGGGGCTAGTTGGATGATCGATAGCCACACTCATAGGATATCTCCTTCGGAGCTTTTATTGGTTTATACAATTGAGTATAAACCGTTTGTGGTGATGTTTCAACGTGTTGAGCAAGAGGAGAAATGCACACAAGTGCAAGCTGAGGTGAAACAGCCTCTTGGGCAACCTCAAGGTTGCCCAAGAGGCTGTTTCACCTCAGCTTGCAAATCACATTGCATCTACCTTAGCTTCGGCCTCGAGCTCTTGAGCGGCGGCAGCTCCTGGTTCGCGAATATCGATGGCTAGTTTGCCTTCCAGTGCTTTCACATGCACTTCACCATGTTCGGGGATATTGGCCATGAGAATACGTAGGCTGAGCGGCACGGTTAGCAGGCGTTCGATGACACGGCGCAAGGGACGCGCTCCCTGGGTTTGACTGAAGCCTTCTTTACAGAGGAGATCGATAGCACTATCGTCGGCATGCAGCGTTAAGCCCTGTTCCCGCAGGCGTACACCCAGTTCGTTCATCTGCAAGCGCGTAATCGCACGGGCCTGCTCCTGGCCCAGGGGGTGGAAGATTACAATCTCATCGACACGGTTCAAAAACTCTGGGCGGAAGGTTTGGCGTAGACGTTCCAGCAGACGCTCGCGTTGCATCTCCTCGGCTGTTCCCTTCATCGCAGCGCGGAAGCCGCTGGGCATGGACCGCCCCAACATATCTGTACCCACATTTGAGGTCATAATCCAGATCGCGTGCTGGCCATCAACTGTATGTCCCTGGGCATCGGTCAGGCGACCGGCATCAAAGACCTGTAAGAACAGGTCAAACACTTCTGGATGGGCTTTCTCCACCTCGTCTAACAGCACGACACAATGGGGACGCCGCCGCAACTTGCCCGTTAACTGACCTTCCTGATCATGACCGATATAACCGGGAGGCGCACCAACCATACGCGAGACGGCATGCTTCTCCATGTACTCTGACATATCAATACGAATCAGGTGTTCGTCTGAACCAAAGACTTCCGCTGCCAGCGCACGAGCTAACTCGGTTTTACCTACGCCTGTGGGACCTAAGAAGAGGAAGACACCAGCAGGACGATTGCGCGGTTTCAAACCGGCACGCGCTACCTGAATGGCCTGCGTCACCCGCCCGATAGCTTCATCTTGACCAATCACACGTGCCTTGAGACGTGGTTCCAGATTCAAGAGGCGATCACGCTCCTCGCGTCCGGGAGCACTGACAGGTATACCAGTGCGATGCGAAATGACTTCAGCAATCATCGGAGCGGTAATGACTGGCATCTCGCCTAGATCGTCAAAGTCTTCATCCTGATCGTTTGCTACACTTTCCTCCATGGAGAAGACACGAGCTTGTGAACAGGCTTCGTCCAACACGCTACAGGCTTTGTCAGGCAGGCGCAAGTTTGGCAGGTACTGCACCGAGAGATGCACCGATGCTTGCAACGCCTCTTTGGTGATACTCACATTGTGATGTTGCTCATAGAGGTCACGCATCCCCTCCAGAATTGTCAGGGCCTCTTCGATCGATGGTTCCTCGATCATCACCGGACGCAAACGACGCTCCATGGCCGCGTCTTTTTCAATTAAACGGTACTCTTGTGGGGTGGTGGCACCGATACAGCGTAAACGTCCACCGGCCAGGGCAGGCTTCAGGATACCCGCCGCATCAATGCTGCCATCTGCGGCACGGCCCGTACCGATCAACAGATGCATCTCATCAATGAAGAGGATGATATTGCCACTTCCCTCGGCTTCTTCCAGCACCTTCAATAAACGTTCCTCAAACTCGCCACGATACTTGGTACCCGCTACCAGCGAACTCGCCGAGAGTTCGATCAGGCGTTTGCCGCGTAACTCTGGAGGTACTTTGCCATCAACGATACGCTGGGCCAATCCCCCCACAATCGTCGTCTTGCCCACGCCAGAATCACCGATCAACACGGGATTATTGCGGTCTTTGAGCATGAGGGCTTGCATGAGCAGGCGTATCTCTTTATCACGCCCGATCAAGGGGGTCAGTTGTTTCATACTGGCCTGCTTGGTCAGGTCGCGGCCTAGACGTTCCAGGACAGAGTTGTTGCCCTTGCCACCCCCTTCAGGACTGATGCCTACGGGCAGTTCTGCCGGAGAAGCAGCAGGATTGGCACTGACCGATGGCACGAGTTCCAGCAAGGCACGCGCATTGCTCGCCAGAATGAGCTCGATCAGATGGGCCGGATTGATGCCCAATTTGGTGAGCAGTTCATGAGTGACGCCATCACCTTCACTGAGAACAGCCTGGGCGATGGAGCGTTCGTCAATCGAGACAGAGCCTGCGGCCAGGGCATTACGCTCAGCCGTTTGTAAAATTTCTTTGCAGCGACGAGTCGGCAGAATAGGCGTTTCGCTGGTTGCCTTTCCATTCCCCAAAGCGAGGCGGATCACGTCGCGCACCTGCTTATGCGAAAAGCCAAGTGTACGCAAAGCATCCTGAGTACAGCCGCCATCCAGTTTGGTGAGAGCGATAAAGAGGTGAGGCGTTCCCAGGTAGTCTTTATGCATGCGCCGCGCCTCCCCTAGAGCGATACCCAGTACTTCCTGCAAAAAGCGACGATCAAGCGCATTGCCATTGGGCGAAGCCCCTAAAGGTGAATGTATTGAACCGTCGTCAAAGAGATCGAAGCGCGGCTCATCGCTCCGCTCTTTAGTGGCAGCCGAAATCGCTACCAGTCTCTGGGTGGGATCGCCATAGAGTATATAGGTCAACCATGTCATATCATCGGTATGATGTTGGGCCATACTCATGCGTGCGCGGCGCATAGCTTCACCCAAGGTAACTCCATCAGCGATTTCTTGATACAACAGAACGGCAAATTCTCGTGTGCGCAGTGTATTGGCAGGCCAACGCATCGCCAGCACAGCACCAGCACCTGCTGCCAGCAAGTTTGCCGCTAGTCGCTCCATAGCCTCTTCACGCTCCTGGGGGCCCAGTAATGAACTACTGTTGCGTGTTTGGCGTTCATCTTCATGATAGCTCAGAAACACGAGAGGTTTGCGCGGTAAAGATTGAAATAATTGCTCAAATGCCCCGCTATCCAGGCGGAGATTGCCGCCCAGAGCTAAAACCGGTTCACCGGACAGCGTGGTCGCTGGAAACGGCCCTGCGTAGTGGAGTACCTGCGGTGTATCTGCACTGATCCGCATCCGCAATTCTAATTGATTGACCTGCTGGCGATAGAGAATAACACGTGAGATGGCTTCGGGCAACGTCGTACATAACGTTGCTATCTCTTCCTCGGCGACCGCTCGGTCGCCGGTTGGATTGACCAGGAACAGCACAGATAGTCCTTGCGCTTCACGTCGTCCCCCCTTGCGGACGATACGTTCGGGAAAAGGCAAACGATGGATACCGGTCGCTTCGCGTCCCTCACGACTATCCATGATCTGTCGCCCAATATTGAGAAGCTGGCACAGAAAGCGACCGTTCTTCACATTGCCTTCGTACAACAATTCCCATGGGATATCTGGTGTATTGGTGTTCAAAATAAGGGAAGTATCGAGCCGTGTTAGGATATCCTGAAGGGGTAGTGGAAGCAGCGTATCAAAGAGCAAACGTCCCAGTGTTATCAGTGAATCATTGACCACACCCAATTTCATAGTCTGCCGCCGTACATCTGCCAGCGCAACCGTCTGCATGTATTGCGCCGCCGCTTGCAAAGCACGGCGCAACCGCTCACGCATCTCCACTGTCAGTTCGGTCACATACTCTTGCTGAACCTGGGTCGGGCTCTCAGGAAGTTCCAAACGAAAGCGGTAGATATTCTCACTGCGTACGATATTTAAAAGGGCTGCCTGTTCCATAATTTTTTCTGCTCTTCCACTGTATCCCGAAATGCATCCATGCATGATCACATACAAAAACAATGAGTTTCTGGCAAGAAAAGTATACGAGTAGGAACATGCACATGTCAATAGGATATAAATCCCTATAGTTGTGTTTGGGAAAGCCACCTGGTCAGGTGGCTTTCCCAAACACAACTATAGGGATTTATACTTCCGGCTGCGGATCACAATTAGTATTTCTATCGCTCTGTGCTGGCAAAGTATTCAGAATCAACGACACATCCTCTCCCATCACCCCGTTAAAGTACTTCCCCGGCATACAACTCCCCGATGGAGGCAACACAGTGACATCCAATTCCGGAAATGTTCCAGCTTGACGTTGAATCAGCAAGGTATAATTCTTCTCGCTTAGAGGTGGCACATACCAGGAAAGCGTGGCGGTCATTGTGCAATTCTTGGGGACAATCAGCCAGCCACCATACATGGCACGTCCAGGCTCATCGCTACTGCGATTGGTGGGCGGCCCCACAGTATCCAATGGACGCCAGCGTCCACCATCGGTATCCGTTAGAGAAGGGGCCTGTGCCCCTGGTTGATATCGGCCTAATGGACACAGCAGTTCATCTGCTGGATACACATGGGATTGCGGACAATCACCCAGCCAAGCACCACACAATGGTCGCCCTGTATCAAAGCCATCACCCCAGAGAAATTGACTGCCTGGCGGCACATAGACACGAACATAGTCATGGTAGGTATCGTATCCGTAGACAGGCCCGGCCTGACTATACACCAGACGAAGCTCTAATACGTGTGTCACGCCACCATGGGCATCCAGTGTCACCGTGTTATGCATAATCGTACGTACAAACTGTGAGGCTTTACTGGCACTGGCATTGGTCTGCACGACGTAGAGTCCATCATGAGTCGTCGAGCGATCCATCTGTGCTGCATCACCATACTGTATCAACAGGTTCTCGATCTGCGAATTGGTCACATAGATTTGTAAATCCTTGGTCTTTAAATCGTGCAGCATTTGCCGTGCGATGGCAATAATCTCGTCTGGGGGCGCATGACGTACCTTATCCATCAACAACTGCGCCAGTAGAGCGGTAAAACGTTTGCGACTGGAGGTATTCTTATCGCCCGGTTGATAAATGACTTGTTTTGCCAGACCCGCACTATCCTGCTGGTAGTAGTGCAGACGTTCCTCAATATTCTGTGCGGTGATGGTATCATTATAGCCTGGCGCTGAAATTGGCCCAACGATCTCTAGAACATGCTCAATCAAGAAGGGTGTAAACAGAATAACTCCATCCACTGAATGATGCACCTCACCCTTATATCTGTCGATGGCAATTTGGGCGGATGTGGGAAAGTCAGCCGAGAGATTGGAGTCGCGCAATCCCCAATTGGCAAAGGGCCACCAGGAGCGATATTGCGGAGGAGCTAGTACTCCCTGTGTGGGGCTGTTGTCGGTATATTCGACCAGGGAGATATCTTTGAGAGAAAATGGCGCAACACGCCCACCACGAATAGATAGCTCACCAAATTGCCCCGTAAAGCCACCTGTGGGACGTAGCTCTGCCCGATCCATCGTCTGTACCAGGAAGGTTCGCGGCTCATCGACCCCCAGCATCCAGCCAGCCGCGTTTAGCAGCCCACGCACCTGCATCAAATCGGCTTGGGCTTGGGGAAGAGCCTGCATCACCTGAATCAACTGCTCACGTTGATGTGTACTGATCGGCAATGTATCAGGAGAAAACAAGCGGCTCTCTATTTGAATATCGTTCAAACGAGGCAAGATATCGTCGATAGTCGTGCCTAGCAGTGCCAGCATGGCCGGTGTCACCAATGGCTCACGTCCATTGGTGAGCAGAGGGCCACGAAAGGTGGGTGCAAGAAGCGTGGCCACTTTGACCAGTTCCTCCCCAATGTCGGCTACATCTATTCCCATCTGGCTCACAGCGCGAGCGGCAATCAATTGCGAACGATACTGAGGCAGATACTCTCTGATATTCGCCATGACATCCGCATGATCGAGGATGTATTGCATCTGCTGAAAATCTGCATGTGCGGCGACTAATTCCGTTTGTGCTCGCCGGAGCTTGCTCACATCCAGAAAACCGGCCAAATGAGCATTCGCTCCGGTAAAAATTGTCTTAACATTGAGTAGATGTTGCATACCACTAGAAGCCCGATAGCGTATCGTGATATAGGTTGTATATGCGTTCACCCCATAATTGAAAGCAGCCGCCGAGGAAATAACTGTGCCGGTTAGAGATAAGACAAAGAGTATCCAGATCATGATCACTACGGGTTTTGAGAGAGGACGAGACTGCCAGGTAGGAATAACAGGTTTTTTTTGTGCCTCAGTAGAAGATGCAGTCGTTACAGGCATTGTTTCGGGAGATGATACATCAGCCGACACAGTTACAGTCTCTTTTGCAGTCACAGTGTCATTGCGTAAGCCAAGTTCTCCATCGTCTTGAGCCAGTGCTGGCATCAACTCAGTATTCGGCTCTTGAGGTGGTACAATCGTATCAGTGAGGGTATCGCTAGCTGCCCCTTCAATCTCCTCCAGCTTCGTCACCGCTTCAACCTGCTCTGTATTGACTTGTACCAAATTACTATCAGTTTTTATCAACGCATCGGACATAAAATCCTCCGCTACGCTTAGCTATGTTCAGAAACAGAAAGAGAAAATATGAGATGATATGAAAAGAAGATTTCCCCTTGTACATAAACACGTTTGAGCCTGGTTACTGGTTACAGCTATTACCGCCCTCTTGTTTATTGTAGCGCAAGAGAACAACTCTTGCCCGTATCCCTACTATTCTGCGGAGAGGATATAAGCGTAGTAGGGCTGGCCACCATCTACAACTTCGATTTCGATGCGAGAATGGTGGGCTTTGATGCCTTTGGCGGTTTCTTCCGCTTGTTGAGCGGTGATATCTTCACCGTAGTAGAGGGTGACAAGTTCGTAGTTGTCGATGTTCATACGCTGAAGGGTGTCATGGATGACCTGTTCTATGTTTTGGTCGGCTACCGTGAGATTGCCGTTGATGAGGCCGATGTAGTCACCTTCACGCACGCGGACATTGTCAATGTGGACGGTGCGGATGGCGGTAGTAATCTCGGCTGTTTGCACACGGCTGGCCGCTTCGGTCAAGGTCTGGCAATTGGTAGTGAAGTCGGCTTCAAAGTTAAAACTGATGAGGGCAGCAATACCTTGTGGCATGGTGTCGGTGGGGACAATGTAAACTTCTTTATCGGTGAGGTTGATAACCTGACGTGCGCTGAGAATAACATTACTGTTATTTGGTAAGAGAATGACCTGCTTGGGAGCGACGGAATTGACGGCGGCGAGTAGCTCTTCGGTGCTGGGGTTCATAGTTTGTCCACCGACGACGATGGCACTGACGCCAAGTTCGTGGAAAACTTTTTCAAAGCCATTACCTGAGACAACGGCAACGGTAGCAATGGTAGCTGTTGCGTTGCTCTCAGGTTCTGCTTCGGTGGCGTGTTCGGCTTCACTTTCAGCTGCATAGGTCAGGCTTTGCTCTTGCAGGTTTTCGATGTTGACATCGAGCAAGCTGCCGAGGCTGACACCATAGTCGAGAATTTTACCGGGCCACAGAGTGTGCGTATGTACTTTGAGCATTTTTTCGTCACCAGCAACGACAGTGGAGACGCCACCCATGTCGATGATGGTCAGGCGAATCTGCTCAACGTCCAACTTTTCCCCACGGAGCAGGAAGACAACCTCGTAGCCAAACTCTTCTTCGATGATGACGCGCCCCTTTTTGACACGAGTTTCGCTAAGTGTAGTGGGGGTAGCGAGAGTAGTGGGAGTAGTCAGTTCGATCTGGGCTGCTTCTCCGCGAATGTATCGCCAGATGCCCTCTAAGATAGTGCAGAAGCCCTGCCCACCGGAATCGACGACACCGGCCTGTTTGAGCGTGGGGAGGAGATCAGGAGTACGGGCGACAGCTTGACGAGCGGCTGTGACAACCTCTTGCATGAGGCCGACGAGATCGTCACCACGGTCAGCACTTTTTCGTGCTGCCTCGGCACTTTCGCGCACAACGGTAAGGATGGTGCCTTCGACAGGTTTGATAACGGCACGATAGGCGAGACGCGAGGCTTCTTGCAGGGCATTGGCAAGGTCGGGAGCAGCAAAGGTCTGTTTCTTGTCCAGTCCCTGTGCCAGACCGCGTAGCGTTTGGGAGAGGATGACGCCAGAGTTGCCACGTGCTCCTAGCAATGCACCGTGAGCCAGTTTGGCAGCGATGACGCCAGCCGAAGTTTCCTGGCTGTCCTTGATATCACGAATGGCCGCTTGCATCGTCGCAGACATATTGGAGCCAGTATCACCGTCGGGAACAGGAAAGACGTTGAGGGCATTGATCGTCTCACGATGCTCTTCTAGCCAGGCCGCGCCCGCCAGCAAGGCTCTCTTGAGGTCCTGTCCATCGAAAACGCTGATTCGCCGTGGGCGCTGTATGTGTGCTGTACGAGAAAACTGTTCCTGCATGGTGCTCCCCAAAAGCGACGTGAAGAGTCGCTATCCCATTATTGTTATTTGTTATTGGCTTGATGAGCCGGTACCGGGCCGTTGCTTAATCCCTGGATGTTGACGTTGACCTGGGCCACAGGAACACCCAGCATCTTCTCAATCGAGAATTTGACACTGCTCATGATATTATGTGCAATCTCCGACATGCGCAGACCATATTCAAGTGTGACGTACACTTCGACGATGATCTGTTTGTTACTAACACGTACCTGAACACCTTGATTGCTACGTTCAGGTGGTAGAAGCGTGGCCTGTCCATTGTGCAAGCGCGGCGAGGTCAGCCCAACGACTCCGTAACACTCGCTGGTTGCCTGCATAGCGATAGTATGAATGGCATTGGGCAGAACTTCAATTTTACCTAGGGGGCGTATCCCATGTTGCGGTTGGATAGCAGATGCTTTTGACATATTTCTCTCTCTTGCTCTTGCCAAAACGGGTGACAGGTGGTATACTCGCAGAGCGTTGTCACTGAGGTGGCTGTTTATCTGAGATTGAGATGCTCCTCTGAAACTCAAATACGGGTGTAGTATATCACTTTGTGCTTGCCAAAACAAGTAGCATGATGCGCAAGGGGAGCATGATGACCGCAAGGGTCATCACTACTATACTACGGCTCTGGTGACCATGAGATATATTATAGAACTCACCAGATAAGCTATGAGATGTATGCTTGCGATTGCCGTTGTGGGAGTGGGAGTCTCATCTGAGATTAAAATAAGATTTTGGGTAATTGGAGGGAGCCCACGGCGATGCTGCGTGAAGGCAACCTCCGTTACATGTTAAGAGAGGATGGTACAATATGGCAGGTCGTTGTGATGTATGTGAGCGCAAACCTATGTATGGTAACAATGTGAGCCACTCGCAACGGCGCACACGTCGTCGCTTTGTGGTCAATGTACAGCGTCGTCATATGAAAATTGATGGGACGATGCGTACAATCAATATCTGCACACGCTGTTTGCGCACAATGAGCAAGTTGCCGAAGGTTCGCTAAACATAATTCAGAGCAAAAGAAGCACGGCAGGTTTTATCCCTGCCGTGCTTCTTTTGCTCTGAATTATATCTGGCTTTTCTGAAAGCGTGTACGCAGTTGACCACAGGCGGCGGCGATATCGTCGCCGCGTTCGGCACGTACAGTGTTGCTGACCCTATGTTCAAAAAGGATGTTACGAAAGGTGCGAATAGCCTCGGGGCCAGGGGGACGATAGCTGGCCGAGGTGACGTTGACGGGAATGCAGTTGACATGCGCAAACTGGCCGAGTGGTGCAAGCAACTCGCCAAGTAAATGGGCATACTCTGGCGTATCGTTGACACCTGAAAGGAGTACGTATTCAAAGGTAACCTGCCGTCCTTTGGCAGCAATATAGTCCTGACAGGCGGCTAGCAGTTCCTGCAAAGGATACTTGCGGTTGATGGGCATAGTCTGGCTGCGCAGTTCATCGGTTGGCGCATGGAGCGAGATAGCGAGGTTGACTTGCAACGTCTCCTGGCTGAGTTTACGGATAGCAGGAACGAGGCCGACGGTGGAGACAGTCATGTGACGTGCCCCTAAATTGAAGCCATCGGGGCTGTTGAGGATACGCAGGGCTTGCAAGACATTATTGTAGTTGTGCAGTGGCTCGCCCATGCCCATAAGCACGATGTTAGTAATATGGTCAATAGGTGTGCTACCGGGAAGTCCGGCAGCTATCCAAGGCGTTGCCCGCAGTTCACGAGCGAAATAGAGAACCTGCGCTACAATCTCTCCTACACTCAGGTGACGATCAAAGCCCATTTGCCCGGTAGCACAAAAGGTGCAACCAAAGGCACAACCGGCTTGGCTGGAGACACAGACAGTGGCACGTGAACTACTTTCTTCCAGTGGTGGATAGAGCATGAGCACCGATTCGATCAATTTGCCATCAGCGAGTTCTAACAGAATCTTGCGTGTACGCTCGTCTTTAGAATGTAGCTCGCTGCGTACCACCATCGGGCCAATGCAGGCTTCTTCGTTCAGACGGTTGCGTAGAGCTTGTGGCAGATTGGTCATCTGCATGAAATCGGTCACGAGGTGCTTGTAGAGCCAGTTAAAGATTTGCTTGGCCCGAAAATGTGGCTCTCCCCGTTCTCCCAGCCATTGCTGGAGTTGTGGCAGCGTCAGGGAGAGCAGATCAGTTTTTTTACTGGTATGTGTTGGCATCGGTGTTAGTGTCATGGGTACATTATATCATAGGTTAAGGGTAGGGCGTATTACTTTTGCTTTTGACTTTGCTTCAGGGAGCGTAATACCTGGAGTGCCTGAGCCTCAGTTTTGGCTGTGACAACCTCGAGAATGACACTTTGCAGTTGTTCAGGATCATCGACGATATTAGCTTGTTGGTTCGCAAACTGCACAATATTTGGGAATTTGGTTTGAACGACAGCCATGAGTGTTTGGCGTTGGTCATCTAACCTTTGCTGCCGCTCCTCTTGTCGTCCCTGTTTACGTCCCTCTTCACGTCCCTCTTGCATAATTTCTTGATAGGCCCACGTATCGCGAAGTACGTCTCGTAGCATATTGAACCTCCTGGCATAGTTGCCATCTCCTACAAAAAGTGTAACATAGCACTGCTCCATTGTCGAGAGCGATGCTCTGCCCCGCATAAGAGGCAAGAGGTAATGCTTTGGAGTGCTTGAAAACACTGTGCCATTTTCATACACCTGCCTCTGGTTATATAAATACCGATCGTCGCGGAAAAAGCGGAAAATTTTTTGAAGGACTTTTTGGTGTATAGCACATTTGCCCCTGCCTCCTGCTTGAACTTTAGGCTATACTCATACGTATGACGTGAATAAAGGGATGTGAGCAAGTGAGTAATGGTATAACTATAATTAAGGCGTAGTACACATACCTAAGGAAAAACTTCATGCCGACAGTGACAGAACAAGAAACGGCACCTGCCTCAGCAACCCAGCGGGCAACGGGTTTTCGAAAGGTGCTGAAAAATCGTAATTTTGTATTGCTCTGGCTGGCACAGCTGATTTCCCTGACGATTTTGAACGCGGCGAATTTTGGGATTATTGTGGTCGTTAATGATACAACCCATTCAGTGATAATGGCCGGTCTGGCCATTATCGCTTTTACCCTGCCTGCGTTGCCCTTTAGTGCCATTGCCGGTGTGATGGTCGATCGGCTAGATAAGCGGATGGTGTTGTGGGTGAGCAATGTATTGCGTATGCTCATGATGCTATTGATAGTAATATCGTTGCTCTCTGATCGCACAAATTTGTGGCCCCTCTATGTTCTAACCTTTATGACCTCGCTGATCGGGCAATTCTTTATTCCTGCCGAGGGAGCGTCGATTCCGCTCATCGTGGGTGAACGAGAACTGGTATCAGCCTTGTCACTGTTCAATATAACCATGACACTGTCAATGGCAATCGGCTTTCTATTGTTGGGGAGCATCGTGTCGCGTATTTTCCCACCTTTTACACTCCATGTGGCGATGCTGACAATATCTGTGCATTCGATAGATATGCTGTTTGTAATGGTGGCGGTGCTGTATCTCGTCTGTGCCATCCTGATTCTGGCTATTCCGAAGCGTGTATTTGATGAGTCGCATCTTAAGAGGCCCACAAGTAACACTAGAAAAGAGGTCAGTAAGACGATAGCGGCGTTATGGCAGGATATCGTCGAGGGCTGGCATTTTGTACGTAAGGACCGCATCTTGTTTTTTTCGGTAGTCCAGCTATCAGTGGTAGGTAATATCATGTTGTTGATCGGTGAACTGGCGGGAGCTTTTGTACAGCAGGTATTGCACCATCCGGCGGCAGATATGGGTATTATTCTGGCTCCTGCAGCGGTTGGCTTGGTGGGGGCGTCGATTGTGATGCCGCGTATTACTGTGCGAGTTGGCAAGGTACGCCTGACAGTAATTGGATTTATTGCGTTAGCGATTGGGTTTGTGCTGCTAGTTGGGGTGCAATGGCTGGCAGCCTTGCTTTACAAGGAGCAGGCCCCAGGTTCGGCATTATTGCTCTGGACGACGATGGCACTGGTCTTTATGCTGGGCGTGGCCATGGCTTGTGTGAATATTCCCACGCAGACAATGATGCAGGAACATACACCAGAAGCGGTACGGGGTCGCGTCTTTTCCCTACAATTCATGATGTATAACACGGGCTCAATTCCTATTCTGCTCTTCGCGGGCTTTTTTGCGCAATTTATAGGCTTTAACTGGCTGATTGTTCTCATTTCCACGAGTATCCTGCTGTTTTGTTGGTGGGGAACATGGTATGTGAAAAGGGGATGATGTGAACTACTCCACACAATTTGTGTTACAAGTGTTATTGCGTTAACGTCTAAGGAAGTAGATAATAGACTCATCTACTTTTGTAAAGAGGAATAACACGTATGCCTTTGATAGATATTCTGTTTCTTGTGACAGTTGGCTTGCTGGCATTTAATGGCTTTAGTAATGGAGCAGTGGCTAGTCTGGTCAACCTGCTAAGTATTCCATTGGGTTTTGCGGTCGCATACTTTTTTGGGCCGCGGTTTACAGCGGTGTTGGCTGCAAATGGCCTGGCGGCGACGCCACTCATTTCGTATATTGTACTGTTTGGAGGTACGGTGCTAGCTCTGCACATTATCGGTACGGTTGTACGCGGCATAGTACAGAAAGTGCCGCTTATTGGTTTCGGAGACAGGCTGCTCGGCGCACTGCTTGGCTTTGTCGAAGCATGGCTATTGTGGGTGACATTGCTGCTGTTGCTGCACAATTTTTTGCAAGATATTCACAACCTGCCTACTATCATCACTACATCACAGTTTAATAGCTGGCAACAGTTCTATAATGATGCGGTAACCAATAGCCTGTTTGCGAAGGTAAATAGTTTTATTGTGACAAGGTTACCACAACATTAATAGAATAGAAAGCTCGTATTCCAACATAGGACAAATGACACTTTTTTCTCTCTCTATAGTTAACTATACTTGTGTTGTAAGTTGTTGCGCTACGCGTTTGCAATTGTCTTGCCACACAGAGTTGATATTCATGAGCTTACCTCAGAATGAGTTATTAGGTATAAAAAGTTTGTAACGCGTTTGCTTATCCATCCTTGCTCCTTTTAGGACAGGGCCTTTACACCTATCATACCCTGCAAGTGGTTGCTTGCAATGCAGATATCAATGCAAGGCAATATACAAAGATAGATGCGCACGAAGGTAATTTGTAGCTGCGGCATTTGGATTGTGGAGTTATGATACGCCTGACATATCCTAACGCCCGAATTCGTATGAAAGAACCTTACTTTGGCCAGGGTTGGCTGAGAAAGAAGGTTGAGAGCATGGGTATAAAGATGGATAAACTTCCTAGAGATATGAGCCTGGCAGAACTGGCGGAACGTTGCGGAGTTGAGATGCGGAAGTACAGTCGCAAAGAGGCGTGTGATGATCAGTATTGTCTGGAAGTCTTCCGCCGGGCTATGTTGGAGAATAATGAACGTGCCTGGGAAATCCTACATCAATGTTTCAATGGCGTTCTGCTGAACTGGGTGCGCTGTCATCCCCATCGTGACGCGGCCTATCGTTGTGATAGTGAAAACAGTTACGTAGACCGGGCTTTTCGACGTTTGTGGATGCGTACAATGCGCAATGCGGCTCTGGAGTTCAATACCCTGGCCGGGGCATTACGCTTTTTGCGTTTGTGCTTGAATAGCGATATTGTGGATACGCTGCGGGCGCAATTGCGATCGGAAGAGATGCCGTGGCCTGAGCCTGGTTTCCCTGAAGAGCCTGCGGTAGAAGACACAGATGACAGTAATGAACGGTGGGAGGCCATCAAGAGTTTCCTACAAAATCCACGCGAGCAGCGACTGGCCTATTTGCTGTACTACTGTAATCTCAAACCCCGGCAAATTGTCCAGTTCTGCCCGAATGAGTTTAGCAATGTCCATGAAATCTTTCGCCTGACACGCAATATTGTGGATCGGCTACGGCGTAATAAAGATCGCTTACGCTGGTTGTTAAGTGGTATAGAGTTTCGAGTATAATAAGGAAAAGTGATACGTAAAAAAAAACTGCTTGCCACGTTTATATGGCAACACAGTGTTATGAGGTGTTAAAAATAAAGTTACGTTTGTGCCACTACATTTTTTAAGGAATAGAGATGATGGACTGTTTGCACGCTATGGCCCCCAATGACGAGGAAATTTTGAGCTTTGTCTTAGATGAAAGTCCTTTGTCAGCGTCGACGAGAACACATCTCGATCAGTGCGAAATCTGTCAAAATCGCTTTGCAAACTTCCAACAATTGCATAGAACGTTGCTTGCACAGGTCTACCGGCGTCTTTGTCCCAGTGGGATGCAGTTGAGTATGTATTGTGAAGGGTTCCTCCTACCTGATGACGTAAGATCGATTGAAGTCCATTTGCGTGAATGTCCGCTCTGTGCAGCCGAAGTGGCCGATACGCGCCGCTTTATGGAGATTGCTAGCCTGGATACTATAGTGGTGCCTCTCTCTCCGCGTACAGTTGTGCGGCGTGTGGTGGCCAATCTGGTACGCCAACAGGCTCAGCTGATGACTCGTGGTGAAGAGGATATGACAGAGAGAACATGGCCACGCCAGTATCGGGCTGATTCTCTCGATATATCGTTGCATCTCTCTCTCTCAAGTAGTGATAACTCTATATTACGGGGTATTCTAACCAGTGATGATAATCAGGAAAGTATACCAGCCTTCGTGGGGGCGAGGGCTGAGTTATACCCTACAACAGATGCTGAGAAGACTGAACAAGAAGGCATGGAGCCACTCTACGAGACGAAAGTGGATGATTTGGGGAATATGGTATTTACGTTTGTGCCAGTGGGGTCATATACCTTAATTTTGTACTTTCCGGAACAAGAAGTGGTGATTGAGGACATCACCATCGAGCATGGGTAACGAGTTATTTGACTGAGCTAAAGAATCTCCAAACATCTGTTGATACAGAGAGGCAACCTTCGTGGTCGCCTCTCTATTTGTTATGATTTCCAAATCTCCCCAGAGAGAAGTTGCAGAAGAGCGACTAATATACATGCGCCGATGAAGGCAATAATGACGCTACCCCAGAAGTGGTAGACTCCGTTGATATTGAGCAGACCAGCAAGGTAGCCGCCGATAGCAGCACCAACGAGCCCAACAATGATATTGCCAAGACAGCCATAGCCGCGCTTACGGACGATAGTACTGGCAAGGAAACCAGCGATGAGACCAACAAAAAGCCAGGCAAGCAGATCGCCAGGAGCTAGGATTGGGCCAGCTTTGAGAAGAATGATAGATGCAAGTGCCATAGTGTATATATCCTTTTGTATTGTGAAGTTTTTCAGAAAGAAACATTGGTTGCTATCGTATATACGGAGTTAGGGTAGAAAAGTTAAGAAGAGCAAGGAAAAAATAACCAACGGACGGCTCACTGCAAAGTGAGCCGTCCGTTGGTTACAGAATGCCTGCGAGGGGCGTACTATCCGCTGTATTAGTAGCGGCGAGCACGCGAACCGGAGACAGCATGGAGGATAGCGATCAGGATGACCGCGCCAATGATGGCGAAGATGAGGCTGCTAATGAAGCCGAAGGAGGCTCCTGGGAAAAGCAAGCCTGCAAGTAAGCCACCAATGAAGGCCCCGACGAGGCCGACGATGATATCGCCAACGATACCATAGCCACTACCGCGCATAAGGTATCCTGCCACCGCACCGGCAATTAAACCGACAAGTAACCATATCAGCAGGTTGCCGGGATCAAGCGCAAAACCAAGAACCAATGTTGCGAGTGTCATATTCTTTTCTCCTTCTTTAAAAACTGCGTACTTATTGATCTTAACTTCTTCTCTGATCAATGCGATCTATTACTTTCACAAATGCGTTCGATAGAACTTTGAATGCTTTTCGGCAACTTTCTTTGGGAAACGCGCCGTTCCGCATTTGTTGTTTATACTATAATCCAATCATTTCCACAATACAAGTGAACAATAACATCTTTAAGTTGATTCCAATCTTCTCTTAATTTCTTTAATTTGATAAATAATGTATATTCATGATAAATCTGAAGAGTTATGTCCGTTGCTTGACTTGACTCTCTTTGAACCTTGCCTTAGTAACATATTACTTGAGTGCAAACGAACTCTTGCATAGCAATGCATATCCGGTTATACTGGCTTAGTGTTACATCTGCCCTAAGTCCTATACACTCACCTCGTTATCAGGCTAGTAAGTGGAGAACAATAGGCACTGATGGCACAAGTACTCCAGTAATTCGAAAAGGGCCAGAAAGAACCGATGGCAAGGGCTAATGAAACATCTGACCGAGACAAGATTTACTCCAGCAGGATTGTTAAAGCAAGTGCATTGCTACCAGATACAAAGACGCTACTGGCACACTGGGACGAATCTCTTTCTATGCAGGAGAATCTGGACCGCATTCGCAGAGAGAATATTTTCGGCAAAGCTTCACGCTCTCGCATAGAAGATATTTTGACCATCTTTCGCCAGCGCTATCTTACTTCTGAAGCGATAACAAGCTCTCTTGTCACATTGGTTCGTGAAAATTTCATCACCGAGGGATTAGATCGCATTTTGTATTTTTATGCGGCACAATCAGATCGGCTTCTTCATGACATCGTCACAGAAGTACTCGCTCCTTTTCGTCTGCGCGGGAAAATGGATGTGACAGTCCAGGATATACAATCTGCTGTTCTTCATTGGCTGCATGAAGGGAAAACAGTAGGGCAGTGGTCTGACTATACGGTTCTAAGAGTGACACGCGGGCTATTATCTACGTTACGAGATTTTGGCGTGCTAGAAGGGATATTGCATAAGCATATTGCTCCGATCTATTTACCAGTAGAGGCATTTGCATATCTTGCCTTTTATTTACAACAACGTCAGCCGTCTGGAGAACGTCTTTTAGATGATCCTGAATGGCAGTTATTTTTCCTTTCTCGGCATGCAGTGGAACAGTTCTTCCTGGAAGCGCATCAGCATCATTTGCTGGAGTACCACGCTGCAGGATCGATTATTCGCATCACTTTTCCGACAATATCTATTGAGGAGTACGCCTATGCTCTCACTCAAAGAGCGCATTGAGCTTCTTGAGAGCGATTTGAAGCTTAACCCACCTGGCTTTACGATGGCTTCGGATCTTCCGTTTGCCATATTTCGCTATAATCCCTGGCTTGCAGACGAGGGGGAGTGGCGCATGCGTCGAGAGGTGCAGAACCTCAGCGTGCGCGTGGGAAACGCAACAGGTCGTACAGTGCATATCCTGCCTCTCTCAACCCTGTTCTGGCGCGGGATCGAGGAGTCAGAGGGACTTGATACGTTGGTAGAGCTAGAACGAACGCTGGGATTTGAAGCTGCACAGGCTCAGATCGGTGTCTACCTGTCTGATCCTGATTGGCGTCCTCTGCCAGTGCTGTTAACCGAGGCCACGGCGAACATGGACCCTACTCGTGAAATGATCTTCTTGACACGCTGCGCCGTCTTTGCTCCCAATATATACCGGCTATCGTCACTACTGGAACAATTAATGGGCAAAACGAAGGTACCAGCAGTCCTATTTTACCCTGGTAGTTGGAGAGGATCGTTGAACTATATGGACTTAAAGAGTGATGAGGAACCTCTTGGCAGCTACCGCGTGAAAATCTATGGGAGGGAATCATGAAGGTAATCGGGGATCTTCTCGCCCGCGATCTCCAGCACAAAATTGAAGAGATTATCAAAGTTGACCAGACTGATGAGCGATCTGTCTACACTGAAATTACTGAGTATATTGCCACTGAGCGTATCAAAAGCCAGTACCGCGAGCTTTTCAAAGCAATTGCCGAGGCACCCGCTGATCCATCCGAAGATGTAGGCGTCTGGATCTCTGGCTTCTTCGGTTCGGGTAAATCCTCCTTCGCGAAAAATGCCGGCTACGTACTCGCTAACCGCAGAGTGCTTGGGGAACAGGTCACCCAGATCTTCGAAGCACAGGTAGCCGATAGACGAATTAGTGAATTAGTGGATTTCATCAACGTGCGCATCCCCACTGAAGTCATCATGTTCGACGTCTCGGTAGATAGAGCCGTCAAGCGATCAACGGAGCGCATAGCAGAGATTATGTATACTGTACTGCTGCGTGAACTCGATTATGCCGAGGATTTTGATATTGCTGAGCTGGAGTTTGAGCTGGAAGGAGAAGGTAAGCTTGAGGAATTTATAGCCTGCTGCCAGAACAGCTATCATGAAGAGTGGCGTAGGGTACGCAAAGGGGCGCTGAAAATCTCGCGGGCCAGTACTATACTACACGTGATGGACCCTGCGACCTTTCCAACATCTGAAACCTGGGCGCAGTCGCTGCGCAACAAAAGTGCCGATATCACGGTTAGCCAGTTTGTAGAACGCACCTTCGAGGTATGCGCCCGGAGACGCTCAGGCAAAGCTCTTGTTTTCATTATTGACGAGGTAGGACAATACGTGGCACGCAGTGCGGATAAAATCGAAGACCTGCGTGCGGTGGTTGAGCAGTTCGGCAAAGTAGGCAAAAATCTCTTAAAGTCCAGGAAAATTGTCGCCCCCGTCTGGATCATGGTAACATCCCAGGAAAAGCTCGATGAGGTGGTAGCCGCACTTGATTCCAAGCGGGTCGAGCTTGCCAAGCTGCAGGACCGCTTCAAGTATCATATTGATATGGCTCCGGCAGATATCCGCGAAGTCGCTACACGGCGTGTACTGGCAAAGAAAGACGAGGCTCTCCCCATCCTGAAGAGCCTCTATAGCAGCTCACAGGGCCAACTTAACATCGCCTGCCATCTCGAAAGGACAACCAGAAGAAGCCAGATCACGCAAGATGACTTCATCCAGTTCTACCCCTACCTTCCGCATTTCGTTGAGCTTTCCATTGACATTATGTCCGGCATCCGACTCCAGCCAGGGGCACCTAAGCATCTGGGAGGTAGCAACCGCACCATTATCAAGCAGGCATACGAGATGCTCGTCTCTGAGCGGACGGCCCTGGCGTCGAAACCCATTGGTGATTTGGTCACGCTGGATGACATCTTCGAACTGGTCGAGGGCAACCTATCAAGCGAAAAACAGAAGGATATTAGCGATATCCGCCAGCGGTTCAAAGACGATGCAGAAGACCAAGGCATGTCTACCCGCGTCGCCAAAACCATCTGCCTGCTTGAATATGTGCGTGACCTGCCACGCACGGAAACAAACATCGCGGCCTGTCTCGTTAAGAGAGTAGGCGACCCAGCTCCACTTGTAGAAGTGCAAACAGCCTTGAAAAAGCTCGAAGGTGCCCAGTTCGTGCGCAATACTGAGGAGGGGTGGAAATTGCAAACCGCCCAGGAGAAGAACTGGGACACGGAGCGCCGGTCCAATTCACCAAGAACCAGAGACCGCAATGAGCTCCTTCGCGAAGCCTTGCGCGACATATTCTCCGATCCGAAACTGAAAACGTACCGCTACCGCAATCTGAAAAGTTTCCGGGTTGGCATCACCGTTGATGGCAGTCAGGCAGGCGATGAAGGGCAGATATCCCTCTCGATCATCATCGCTGAAGATGACGAGACTCTCCCAGGCAAAGTAGTAGAGATACGCAACGAGAGTCGACAGCCGACACATAACAATGACCTGTACTGGGTATTCGCTCTCACACCCGAAATCGACGCTCTGGTCGCTAATCTGTATGCCTCGCGGCAAATGGTCAACAAGTACGACCAATTACGCGCACAGAATCGCATTACCAACGAGGAAGCCACTTCGCTCTCCAATGAAAAGAACGAAGTGTTCCGCCTACAGAGTCGTTTGCATGAGAAAATGACGCAGGTGCTTGAGCACGGGCAGGGGCTGTTCCGCGGTGTGTCAAGAGATGCCGCTGGGTTGGGTAAAACGCTCGGGGAGATACTCAAGAAGCTGTTTGATGTTGTCGTGCCAGATCTCTACCCTAAGCTGGAGATGGGAGTGCGCGATCTCAAAGGTACTGAGGCAGAGGAGGTACTGAAAGCCGCCAATCTGAACGCACTCCCTCAGGTATTCTATGGCGGGGAACGCGGACTCAACCTCGTCATCTCAGAAGACGCCAAGTACGTTCTCAACCCATCTGCTGATATTGCTAAAGAAGTGATGGATTATATCCGGCGAGAACATGCTTACGGCAACAAAGTCACCGGCAAGAATCTGGAAGAGCATTTCCAGGGCCACGGCTATGGGTGGGATCGGGACATGTTGCGCCTGGTACTGGCAGTGCTGCTGCGAGTCGGTTCAATTGAGGTGACTTACCAGGGACGGCGCTTCCGCAACCACCAGGATCCACAATGCCGTGTTCCTTTTACCAACAACAATGCCTTTAAGGCTGCTTCTTTCGCGCCTAGAGAGTTTATCGGGCTCAAAACGCTAACCACTGCCGTCCAGCATTTCGAGGAACTCACCGGAGAAGAGGTTGACATCGAGGAAGGGGCCGTTGCTACGGCATTTAAAAAAGTGGCGGATGACGAACTTAAGCAACTCTTTGCGGTGGTAGCTGAGGCCAGGGCCAACTACCTGCCGGTGACAGAAATGTTAGACGAGTATCAGCATACGCTGAACAATATTCTGACGGCAGCTTCCGATGACTGCGTAGGTCTCCTGTCCAGTGAAGGTACGTCCTTTAAGGAAGCCCGTGACAGGGTACGCAAAATCCGGCAGGCGACCAACCCTGCGGCTATCTCGACACTACAACAAGCCCGCAGCGCGGTGAAAGAGATGTGGCCTGCGCTGGAGGCCCGAGGGCTGCATGGAGAACTGCGCGCAGAGGTCCAGGAACTCGAGGCATTGATCAATGCGGCGAATTTTTTTGAGCAACTCGACCGCATCACGACGCTCGCGCAGCACATTACAGGGGCCTATCAGGCTGCCTATATACAACTGCACGAGCAGCGTGCTATCGCCTTTGGGCAGGCCATCGAGGACATCAAGGCCCGTCCCGAATGGAGCCAATTGGACGAGGCCTTATATGCCGATGTGCTCAACCCCCTCTCTTCCCGCGCTTGCAGGAATGAGAAGGAGTTACAGGAGAGCGGGACCGCGATACTCTCCGGTACTACACTGCATTGCCGCTTCTGCCATGCCACCATAGGTCAGATAGAGTCCGATCTTGCTGCGTTGGGAGGACTCACGACCCAGGTGATGGCCCACATACAACGCATTGTTTCCCCCAAAGAGAAAGTAGAGCGAGTGAAGCTCTCAGAATTCTTCACTGAAACACTTGCGTCTGAGCAAGCAGTTGAAAAGGTGATTGAGCGGCTGCGGGAGCACCTACTGAAGCTCATCGACGAAGGGATAAGGATCATTTTGGAGTGACAGCAATGGGAAAAGAAGCACTCGTGGAACGCTTCCAGAGGTTCCGGCACGATTACCTGGACACGCCGACGGGACGCGAACACCACCAAAAGGAAGTGCGCGAGCAGAGTGAAGTCCAGGCAATCTACCAAAATCTGCGAGCAAAGCAACAGAGCGGAGAAGATATTACTGATGAAGTCTTGAAGCGCCTCCTGCCCTATGCTGACAATAGTTGATTGAACACTGTGAGGGGAAATGAGTTTGGAAAAAGCTGTACGCAATACGCTCCGCATTATCGTCACCAAGTCTCGCAAGCTTCTGGAAGAGGCCATTGGGGAGCTACTTCAGGGGCAATTTGGCATCCATGCCAGTGGCAAAATAGAGGATGCTGCCGCTATGGATCACCTCTCTATAGAGGAGCACCAGTACCGTGAACAGATCCTCATTCACCTGGAACACATCAGAGCCACAGGCTTCAAACCCAATGACGCTGTTGCACAACTGGTGCGCGAGGTTGCCTTCACCCATCTCAATCGCTTGTGCGCCTATAAGATGATGGAAACGAGAGGACTTATCAGGGAAGCGGTTAGCCGTGGCCTCAAGTCCAGGGGCTTCTTGTTCTACCTCGCTGATCATCCCGCTGATGAGCAATTATGGTCCAGCGGGAGCCAGGATGTCGCCTATCGACACTTTCTAGCGTGGCTGGGAGGGACGCTCTCAACAGAAATCGGCGTATTGTTCTCGCCCCATGACTCTGCTAGTCGCCTTTTTCCGCCACACCGGGTCTTAGAGGAAGTGCTGGAACTGCTCAACAGTGAAGAATTGAAAGAAGTCTGGGGCGAAGACGAGACTATCGGCTGGGTCTATCAATACTTCACACCCAAAGAGTTGCGCGACCAAGCACGCAAAGAGAGCCAGGCCCCGCGCAATTCCTATGAGCTGGCCTTTCGCAACCAATTCTATACGCCGCGTTACGTCGTGCAATTCCTCAGCGATAATACACTTGGACGTACCTGGTACGAGATGCGCCAGGGCCAGACCAGACTCAAAGAGCAATGTACTTACCTGGTACGCAGACCGGATGAGATTTTTTTAGAGAAAACTGATTCGCCTGCAGTAGCACAGGCCCAACGCTGGCTGCAAGGCGAAGATGTGCCAGAACCTGACATCTGGATTCTCGCCCATACGGTCAATGGCTACAACCGGGCTGGCGAATTTGGGAAAGAAAGCAGTCAGTGGATGAAGGAACGTCTACCGCGTTTGACACATGACGGCGCGAAGGAGTTGAAAACCCAGGAATTGCTTGACCTCTTATTTCTCTTCTGTCGCTATGAGCGGTTCAACGAAGGGATGCTCGACAGTTTGAGCCGTGAGATCGAAGCCATCATGTATGTCCTGCGCGAGCGGGTGCGCCCACTTAATAAGGAAATTCGCTCACAGGAAGAGCTACTCCGCGCTCCCTTTTTCATTCCTTACCGTCCCATGAAGGACCCTCGCGAGATTCGGATACTCGACCCCGCTTGCGGCAGCGGACATTTCCTGCTCTACTGCTTTGATCTGCTGGCAACCATCTATGAGGAAGCGTATGAAGACCCTACCCTGGCTCCTGCCCTGAAGAAGGACTACCCGACATGGAACGATTTACAGCGGGCTATACCTGTCCTTATTCTTGCAAATAATCTCCACGGCATTGACATCGACCTGAGAGCCACGCAAATCGCTGCCCTGGCGCTCTGGTTGCGTGCGCAACACGCGTATCAGCAGATGGGCTTCAAGCGCGATGAGCGTCCCAGGATTACCCGCTCGAACATCGTGTGTGCCGAACCCATGCCGGGCGAAAAAGACATGCTGGCAGAGTTCACCAGGAACCTGCGGCCCATGATTTTGGGCAACCTCGTGCGCACTGTCTTTGAAAAGATGCAGCTCGCCAGCGAAGCCGGATCGCTGCTCAAGATCGAAGAAGAGATTAAGGAGGCCGTCCTGGAAGCGAAACAGCAGTGGATATTACGGCCAAAAGCGGAACAGTTAACCCTCTGGTCTGAGCACAATCGCCCCAGATCAAAACAGCTTGCTCTTTTTGATGAGACGCAGATCACCAATAAGGAATTCTGGGAGAGTGCCGAAGCACAGGTGATAGGTGCGCTCCATCAGTACGCAAGAAGTGTATCAAATGGGAAAGGCTTAGCACGCCAGCTCTTCGCGGACGATGTAGTGCAAGGGTTCGCTTTTATTGATATCTGTCAAAAACGATTCGATGTAGTACTGATGAATCCGCCGTTTGGAAGTCCTACACCTTCGACAATTAATTTGTTGCCTCCTGAAGCAGCCTCCAATTTGTATTCTGCCTTCGTTCTGAATGCCATTCGGAAATGTCATGGATTCGTAGGGGCAATTACTGATCGTTCATTTCTTGTTCAGGATTCTTTCAAAGGCTATAGACAGGCATTGATGTCCAGTAATAACTCTTTAGAGTTCACATTAGACTTAGGATGGGGTGTTCTTGACACAGCAGACGTTCAAGTTGCTGCATATTCTATACGTATGGGGCACTCCAGCATTCATAGCTTTATGGATGTCAGAGATATTGACAACAAGGAAGATGAGATAAAAGCTGAAGTTGGCCGAATCCTTGATTGGTCAGCATTAACAGACAGTCAACTTCGCCAGCTTCCAAATGGCGTATTCGCGTATAATTTGCATCCTCTAATACTCCAGATGTTGAATAGCTCAAAAAAATTATCGGATATTGCAATCCTTCCAAGAGGTCTTGGCTCCAATAAAGCGGTAAGAACATACAGAGCTTGGTATGAAGTACCCATTGGAAGCATTGGGGAGCACGGAAGGTATCGATCTTTATGTAATGGAGGTGAATTCTCACCTTTCTATAGAGAAGATGCAGGAGTGGCTGACTGGATACGCTCAGATGGATGTCTCCTAGTTGAAGAAGGTTACGAAGATGGTTTCGTTGCCTACGATCAGAAAAACACTGAACACTACTTTATGGCTGGCCTCTCTTTTCCCAAACAGTCAACGGTTTTTAATGTGGCAGTACTACCTATAGATGCTATCCCAACCCGAGAAGGAAAAGCTATAATTCCTTACCGGCAAGAAAATCGGTGGTTTCTATTAGGATATTTGAATACCGGTATGGTTCGTCATTTTGTTAATGTAACTACAGGGCTACATAAGCAAAGCGGTTCTATAGGAATGATACCTATCCCATCTCTTCCATCCACAATTTACGATATCATTAGTACGATCTCCCGAGATCTGACCTATGCTCTTTACTTGAGTTTAACTTTAGATGAATCTTCATGTTTATTCTTAGCCCTATCACTTGATTGTACGAAATTAGAGACAATATCAGAAGACAAATATGAAGGATATCAAAAGATTGATGATCTGATCGCTGATGAATTGGGATTCGACCTTGCGACCAGAAAATATTTCGGAGAAGGGAATCTAAATATCGTTCCACTGTACTCTCCTTCAAAGAGGGACACCTTATCGTATAGTATTGGGTGTATTTTTGGTCGTTGGGACGTGAGGATCGCATATGATCAATCTCTAAGAACTAGCCTTCCTGATCCCTTCGATGCTCTTCCTAGCTATCCTCCTGGGCTACTCATAGACCCTAATGGCCTTCCAGCAACTCCAGGACATATTGTCAGCGAAGAATGGTTTCGAGCACGTACTGATGTCAATACACTTCCACTAGAAGGCACCATTATACATTCTACCATTCCAGACTTCGAGTACCCTCTCGCCATCAACTGGGACGGTATCCTAGTTGACGACCCAGACCATCCAGACGATATCGTTCGACGTGTACGGGACGTGCTGGCAGCGATCTGGAAGGATAATGCAGAAGCCATAGAACAGGAAGCATGCCAGATTCTTGGCGTGAAGGAACTGCGGGATTACTTCCGCAGGCCCGGCAATGATGGCTTCTGGATGGATCATGTCAAACGCTACTCTAAGAGCAGGCGGAAAGCACCTATCTACTGGCTGCTCCAATCTTCTAAGAGGAACTACGCGCTCTGGCTCTATTACCACCGACTGGATAAAGATATCCTCTTCAAAGCCCTGACCAACTATGTCGAGCCGAAGCTGCGTTTAGAAGAAAGTCGTTTAGCGCAATTGCGTACACAGATTGTTGGTGTGGGTAACGTAGGTCGTGAGGCCAAACAGTTGGAGAAGCAGCTTGAACGTCAGGAAAGCTTGATGGCTGAACTGTATGATTTCCGTGATAAACTACGTCGTGCAGCAAATCTCCAGCTAGTGCCTGACCTGAACGACGGCGTGGTATTGAACATCGCTCCCTTGTGGGAACTGGTGCCATGGAGTGAGGCCAAGAAGTACTGGGAGGAGTTGAGGGCAGGGAAATACGAGTGGTCTTCTATGAGCAAGCAACTGCGTGAAAGAGGAGTAATATAGTATGGGCAGCGTCACAGATTACCTCGTCAATCTGGTGGCCAAACAGGTTGACGAAAAAGGGCTGGTGGTTTGGTACGACCCTGACTCCCATTATGACCCTCTCGCACGCGACCTGGTTCTCCCCAACACCACGATCATCCACCACGACAGGAGCTGTTTTGCTTTGCGTCATGCCATTGAGCCGCTGATGAATAACCTGGATCCTCCTCGCCTAGTCGTCTACGTCCCACTTGATCAGGCGGAAACACAACACGCTCTGATAGAACTGGAAGCAGCAGGCGTGGTGATGAAACCGGGGGCTCCATCGATTAAATGTAACACGAGACTCTCACTCATTGCCCGTTACGCGCTCAAATCGAGCATGACGGAAGCGGCCATCTCATCTATTGAGAAGCAAGTGGAGACAGGGAACCTCACTCTAGCCGATCTCGACAAGTTGGCAGACAAAGGTGAAGGCGTAAGCAAAGGGGTTGTATCTATTGTTTTTGGTACAGCTGCGCCCAGGGATGTGGCTCTCGCGTTCTTAAGCCGCAGCCAGTATGATGAAGAGCTTGAGCATAAAGGGGCAATGTCAGAACTGATGGAGTTGTTGCGCGATGCGTTTGAAGTCGAAATGCCAGAAGGGGAGACACCTGATGGCTGCCGCACGAGGCTAGCGCGGCATATTCTCTGTACCGATTTGGTAGCCGCTATCCAGGGGACGATACCAGACCGGCTGGCAACCATCAAGACTGCCTCAAAGCCTGCGTCCCGCGAGGCCTGTACTGCATTGGCGAGTACCTGGCGATACAGGCGCGACCTTGCCGATAGTTACGCCTTTCATGCCGATCGGGTTGAGCAGGAACTAGGGCTACTAGGGCTCGATTTTGCGCCAGAACAGATCGCCAATGTAGAAACCTTCCAGGGCATCGAGAGGAGATTGCAAGATGTTGTTGCAGCTGTATTACAGGAAAAGGCCACATACCCCCTGGTTGAGCTAGGCACAACACGGAAGTCCAGTTTCTGGTCGGAGCACCTGCCGGATATCCAGGCCAAGTGGGCACTCATCGTGCTGGCAGGCCAAGTGCTCCTTGAAGCCAATCGTATTGAGCAAGAGCTAAAATTCGGCGTGAATTCTGCTTCGGCCATCTTCCAGGCATATACCGACACCGATCATCCCTGGTGCTTGCTTGATACCTATTACAGACACATGGAACGTCGCTATTATGATGTCAGTTTTGAGCTGCCTGATCAGCTTGAGTTGCTCGTCGTCAGAGCCAGGCACAACTACATGGAAGTCGGGTCGATGCTGGCTGAAACGTTCCTGCGAGGGTATCAAGCAGAGAAATTTCACATCGCGGGAGCACTGCGCCAGATCGAAATATTTGAGCAAAAGGTCAAACCTCGACTCGCGGATGGAAAGGTTGCCTATGTTTGGGTAGATGCTCTACGCTACGAAATGGCCCGCGAATTGGCTTCTCTATTGGTCGCTGATTCCAATGTAGACATGCAGGCAGCACTTGGCACGGTTCCCACCATTACAGAGATTGGGATGGCGTCGTTACTGCCCATTCATCGGGAACCCGTTGCCGTCGTCGCAGCCGGAGGAGGCAAGCTAGCACTTGAGATAGGCCAGATACGCGTGAAGGACCGCAAAAGCCGTGTGCAGTTCCTCAAGACATATGCCGGGGTTCAGGTGTTTGACGCCAAACTCGAAGACCTATTGCCCAGGCCTGGTAAGAAAGTACGCGATGGCATCAGCAGCGCAGAACTGATCCTCATCACTTCCCAGGAAATTGATACAATGGGAGAAGAAGATAACGTTTCACTCGCTCGCCAGACAATGGATGAAATCCTGCTCCAACTCAGGAAAGCGTTTCGCATCCTTAGTCAACTGGGCGTGAAAACGATTGTTTTCACCGCCGATCACGGGCACCTATTTGCCGACGAATTGGGCAATGATATGAAGATTGACGCGCCCGGAGGAGATACCAAGGATCTTCATCGACGGGTCTGGGTAGGCAGTGGAGGCGCCTTCAATTCTTCTTACCTACGAGCCAAGCTTGCTGATTTCGGCCTCAACAGTCACCTGGAAATTGCCGTGCCCTGGAACTTTGCTTGCTTCAAAGTGCCGGGAGGTGCAGAAGCCTATTTCCACGGAGGCATGTCCCCACAGGAGATGATTATTCCGGTGGTCACCTTGACCCCAAAAAAGAACGTTGTGGGCACAACGAGTGAACTCGCCTGGAATACCCTACTGGGTAGCCAGAAAATCAGTACACGCCTCTGTTCAGTGCAAATTACCGCCAAGACGGTTGGCCTATTCGAGCTGGTTCCACCTCGGGTGCGTGTAGAGATACGCTCCGGGCAGCACTGCATTTCGCTTCCCGTCAGTGCCTCCTACGGACTCGAAGAGGCAACAGGCGATATACAGCTCAAGCGAGCCGAAAATGATCCGCAGGCAATTGAGCCGAACACCATAGCCCTGGTGATCACAGAACCATCGCCTAAAGCGATGGTATCCCTCCATGTACTGGATGCTACGAGCGGGGTCGAACTTGCTCGTCTAGATAAGATAGAGATGGCAATAGCTATCTAAGCGAGTCAGCACATTACTCAAAGAGGTAAGCGAACATGTCTGAACTTGACCGAAAAGCGACTTCAGTATTTTCCGGGAAAGTAGTACGTAAAGACCTGGTGAGAAAAGTGAAGGTCGGAGCGAATGTCCCGGTATTTGTGCTTGAGTACCTGCTAGGTAAATATTGCGCTACCGACGACCCTATAGCCATCAATGCAGGTCTCAGAATCGTCAACTGGACACTGGCAGAAAACTTTGTGCGCCCGGATGAGGCTAACAAAGCGCAGTCATTAGTACGTGAAAAGGGAAGACAGACCCTGATCGATAAAGTGAAAGTACGCTACCTTTCTGACGACGATAAGTACTGGGCTGAACTCGTTAACTTCGGTCATAAGTACATCCACATTCCCGAACGCTATATTCGCGAATATGATCGGTTGCTCATGGGCGGTGTCTGGGCGCAAGTGAACATCACCCACCAGTACGATGAGGATGCTAAGGGGAAACGCAGCCCATTCTGGATCGAAGATATGCGGCCAATCCAACTCGCCAGCTTTGACCTCGCAGATTATCGTCAGGCTCGCAGTCAGTTCAGTGCAGAGGAGTGGATTAATCTACTCATTCGCAGCATTGGGCTTGAGCCGACGCATTTTGAGCGACGGCTCAAGCTGCTGTTCTTAACCAGACTGCTTCCGCTGTGTGAGCAGAATTACAATCTGGTCGAACTCGGTCCACGCGGCACGGGGAAGTCCTATGCGTACCAGGAACTCAGTCCTTATACGATTCTGCTAACCGGCCCTACCACTGTAGCCAATCTCTTCTATAATATGGCAACGGGAAGGATCGGATTAGTTGGCCTGTGGGACGCGGTCGCCTTTGATGAGGTAGCAGACCTACAGAAAATGCCGAAAGAAGTGGTCACGACCCTGAAAACCTACTGTGAGTCTGGCACGTTCGCCAGAGGGAAAGAAGCCATCTCAGGAAGCGCATCTATTGCGCTGTTTGGCAATACGAACCAACCAGTAGAAGTGATGGTGCGTTCATCTCACCTGTTCATTCCTCTACCAGAGGTGGTGCGAGAGGATATGGCGTTTCTTGATCGTCTCCATTTTTACCTGCCCGGCTGGGAAGTACCCAAAATGCGCATCGAGTACTTCACCGATCACTATGGATTCGTGGTGGATTACCTGGCGGAAGCACTACGGGAATTACGCCGACACAATTTCACAGAGATGATCGACCGCTACTTCTCCCCAGGTTCGCACCTCAACGCACGCGATGTGAAAGCCGTGCGCAAAACCGTCTCTGGTCTCGTCAAATTGATCTATCCTGATGGCGAGGTTTCGCGAGAAGACATGGCGGAGTTAGTGGACCTGGCATTAGAGGGGCGTCGGCGCGTCAAAGAACAACTCAAAAAGATGGGCTCCTTCGAGTATCATCAAACCTCGTTTTCCTATGTTGACAACGAAACTCATGAAGAACGCTATGTAGGCGTACCAGAGGAGGGAGGGCGTGATCTAATCTCGCTAGACCCGCTCACGCCTGGCTCAGTCTATACCGCCTCAGTAGATGACCAAGGGAAGGTGGGTTTATACCGACTAGAGGTAGGCTGCTCATCAGGAACAGGGAAATTAAAAGTAGCAGGCGGTATTGAAGGAACAATGAAAGAATCCATCCAACGTGCGTTTGCCTATATCCAGGGGCACAAGACGAACATGGGCATCGCCCAGGCCGTTGATACAACGGATTTTCACATCGAAGCCATTGATCTCCTTGCCAATCACATTGCCTGTGATGCTGGTATTGGCTTGATAGTTGCAATCTACTCCGCCCTCAAGAAATATGCCGCACTGTCAGGACTCTTGATTCTTGGCGACCTGAGCATTCAGGGAAATATCAAAGCAGTACGTTCTCTCGCCGAGCCACTGCAGATAGGAATGGATAATGGAGCTAGACGAGCTTTGATCCCGATCGAGAACAAACGCCACTTTCTGGATGTATCGGCAGATATCATGGAGCGGGTCGATCCGATCTTCTACAGCGATCCGATGACGGCTGCTATGAAGGCTTTAGGGATGAATTAGCGCTTATCTAGACAAGGACATTTATCATGCAACTTCACGAAATATACCTCAAAAGCTGTCAGGTAACGTCCCATCAGGACGCTTGCCATTGGGCAGAGGTTGTTCAAGAATGAGCATCCAGTTGACGGATTGGGCAAAGTTCTCCAGCAGCTTTTGAAAGGAGCACTGTTTTTGACGCCCTGACGGCTTTGCTCTTACTACTCAAGCTACTCATCTCTCATTTGGTTTTCAACCTCACGCAGTCGCATGTGCTTCCTGCCAAAGAATGTGAGCAAAAGGCTGGGAGCTAGTAAAAGACAGAACGCTCCAAAGATAAAAGAAGCAGACAGACTGACATTTGTCTGTAACCAGCCTGCTATGGTCGGGCCAACGCTAAAACCAATACTCCATGTGACTGAATAGAGGCCGGCCAATGTTGCTCGCTGTCTATCAGAGACACGTTCCATAGCAAAGGCAGCGTAAACAGGCTCGATCAAGGTGCGCATAAATGAGCGGGCGTACTCTCCGGTAATTGCCAGAGGCAGGGTGGGAGCGAAACCAATCAGTACCATCAAGGGTGCGCTGAGATACTGTACAGAGGTGATCAGACGCAACTTACTCCAACGTTTGACAAAGAGAGGAGCAGTAAGCGAGAAGATACCACCAGCCAGACCAGAAATGGTGAAAATGATACCCAGCGTGCCGGGCAAAAGTCCGAAGCGCAATACAAAATAAATTTGTATCAGCGCAACTACCGCACCCTCGCCCATCGTAAAGACGAGATCAGGTATCAACAATTGGAGAAAGAGCAAGATAGGCCGTTCTTTGGAGAATGGCACAGTAGGTACCTCTGCTTTGGCCGCCGTAGGAGCTTGCTTAGCATATTGTACTCGCTTTGGTTCATGCAGCAACCAGAGTGGCAGACCAAAGACAAAGGTAAACAGGGCAGCAGAAAACACTCCCCAACGTAGCGGCAACGTACTAGCAGCAGAAACATGGAGGATACCAGCTATAAACTCAGGAATGGCACCACCCAAGAGATTGCCAAGCGCACCAACACCAAGTAAGAGAAAACTATTGAGAGCCAGCACACCGACACGTTGTTGCTCCGTTGTACTCTCTACCAACAACGGCAGATTAGTAACCCAGTAAGCGGTTGACACAAACCCTTGTAGTAGACTTGCGGCTAGCAAAAGCGGTGCTGATGTGACAAGCCCGCACACCGCAAGAAAGAGGGGCGTGAGGATGGCAGTCAGCAGCAGCACCGGCTTTCGCCCGATGCGATCAGCCACCATCCCTGTTGGCACGGCTCCCACAAGTGCGCCAATCGCAGGCATAGCACTAAAAAGGCCGATGAAGTCTGGATGGTAGCCCAGGCTATGCACATAGTAATTCAGCGTCAAGGCGCTGAGGCTAAGTTGAAAACCTTTACCTGTTGTGAAAAGAAGGAGAAGATAGACATTTCTCGGTAGATGCAAGAGGGAAGATACGAAAGAGCGTTTTTCCGATGAGTCTTTATCTTGCATAGTTGATTTAGAGGTATCAGACACTAAAGACATGAGAGAGTTACTCCTGACTAGATAGACATATGCTCATACCGTACCATACGCCCGTGTCGCAAGACAATGGACAAAGGGACAGGAAAAGGCTCACATTCTTTGGCAGGAAGAAACAAATTGAGGCGAGTTGATATAGCCAATGTGGATAAGCTTGTAGTAAATTGATACGCCGTAACGTCTTATAAATTGCAAGCTCTGATTGTGAGCTATTTCATGGTCATGATACCATCTGTATAGTATCTTCTTATGAAGATAGCAATCTGTAAGGTTTAGTAGGAGTACTCGATGAGGTCGAGCGTAGTTGAGCCGTTGCCTGCCTCGCAACCTGGGGATACCCAAGGGCAGAGGCATCAGTACCAACCACTTTATTCACCTCGTAAACCCTATTCGCCGCGCCCAACGTCGAAACACTTGAAAGGCACGTCTGAGCGCTCACTGGTACTGGCTCCTGCGGAAGGATGGCTGGTATTGGTACTCCTGGCGGTCGCTGTCTATTGTGTCGTGTTCTCGATTTCGCAGCTTGGGTGGGTGGGCAATACCTTTATTTTAAATTGGAGTGCGACCGTCGGTCTGGTGGTTGGTCTGATGGTAGCCAAGATAGAGAAATTTCCCCAGGTTATTCTCCATATGGCGGCGTGTTTGGTGGGGCATTGGTTATCTATATGGTTAGTCAGTTCTTTCGCCTGGCATGTTCCCTGGACATTGTTGATAGCGAAGATAGGGGCAATTATCACCGATCCCACGAATTCCGGTCGTAGCGATATGGTTTTTCTCTTCTATCTCTCGTTTCTGAGTTTCTTTCTGGGCTATTTTGGAGCATGGCTGATTTATCGAGCGCATTTGCCATGGTTAGTGGCAATTGTCTATGCTTCGATTTTACTGATCAATCTCAGTTACGTTCCACATGATCTTTCCTATGTCATAGCTATCCAGGTTACCGCTCTGATCTTGTTAATTGCACGAGCACAACTAGCAGCGAAGCTGCTACAGTGGAAAAGTGAAGGTTTATATACCGATCGTACATGGTTGCGCGGTATTACCCTACGTTTCACGCAGTTCGCCTCCGTGATGGTACTGCTCACATTAGTGATCAGTTGGTTATTGCCCGTATTGGGGCAGCCATCGGCAGGGGAAACATTCTGGAATGAGCTAAACAACATATGGAACAATGCGTTGCAAGGGAACATCCAGTGGCAGGACCCGGCTGCAGCACTGCAACCATATCAGCCTTCAACCAACTTTTTTAGCGATCATCTGACAATCTCAGGGAGTGTGCATTTGCCAACCGGTGAAGTACTCTCTTATACGAGTACGGCTACTACGCCACAATATCTGGCGGGTTTTAGCTTTGACCATTTCGATGGCCATACCTGGACATCATTGGCGAATGTGAACAGCAGCAAGTATGCTGTGAACCAGTCATTACCGACTGATGAAACTACCTCCTCTAAAGAGGTGAAAACGTCGGTGACGATCGTGCAGCCGCCAGACGAGACGAAACACTTTGTGTTTGGACCGCCCCAGCCCTCGGCATTTAGCATGTCTACGGTTATTTATGGTACGCCGCTGGTTTCGGCATGGGCACAAGAGGATGCCTTGAGAAAGGGTGAAGAGTATGTAGTAACGTCATCGATTCTCACAGCAGCATCCTCAAAGTTAGCAGCTATACCCCTGCCACAAAACGATCCGAATCATATATGGAAGCAGGATACGAACTATACCCCCTTGCAGCTGTATTATACGCAAGTGCCGACCAATCTGTCACCGCAAGTATCGCAGACTGCCCAACAATGGACTCGCGGAGCCACGAGCGCCTATCATGCCTTACAGATGTTGGTAACACATCTGAGCGATGCGACGCAATTTACCTACTCGCAAGACAATTCTATGATACCATCCAATGTAGATGCGATCTCATGGCTCTTGCAGACGCATCGTGGCTACTGTACCTACTATGCAACAGCTATGACTATCATGGCGCGTCAGTTGGGTATTCCAGCACGCATGATAAATGGTTTTAGTCAAGGACATTTTGATACTCTGAGTAAAGTGTGGGTAGTGGATGGCAACGATGCCCATAGCTGGGTGCAGGCTTTCTTCCCTGGTCTAGGCTGGCTCAATTTCGACCCGACTCCTGGATATAATTTGAGCGGGAATGGTACAACGAGCCTGAGACCTACCACAACGCCTGTACCGACAGCTACAGCGCATCCAACACAACCAAAGAGTACGCCTCCCGCGAAGAACAAAACTACATCTCCTTCACCGCTCTCCGTTTCAGGAAATGGAAGTACTGCCAATACAAATGGGGCTGAGAATATGCTGTTCGACCTATCAATGGTCGCTTTGCTCTGCTCAGTTGTGATCTTTTTACTGGCTATGGCACGCTACTGGTGGCGCAGTCTCTACGCAGAGAGCACGTTTATTGCGGCAACCTTCTGGCGTTTGTGTCGTATTGCCAGCTGGGTAGGTCTGTCTCCCCGGCGCTGGCAGACACCATATGAATATAGTCGTATCTTGTGTCAGCGTATGCCGCAAGAGGCACCCTCTTTGTGGCGGCTAACCGAACTGTTTGTGCGCGAGCGCTGGGCTCCCGTCTCTCAGACACCCTCTGCCATGACCGATACGGAACTGAGACATATCTGGCCGGGCCTGCGGAGAATATTTGTGCATTTATTGTGGATGAAGGCGCAAAAACGGTAAACAAACAGGGAAAGCATAAGCTGGCCCTATTGGCCTATGCTTTCTTTGTTTTTGGATGACTATGCTATAATGTTGCTATATCTTCAAGGAAGAGGTGAGGGGATGGAAGACGATGCGTAATGAACTCCTAATCGCGGAATGTGCCTTTGGGTGGGGGCAGATGTTTCGACTCTACCAGTATTACCTCGATGTGGATGGAACACGTTATTCATTAAACGAGCTAACACATTTAAGCCATACTTCCCAGCGTGTTCTGGGGATTACTTCGGCTCGTATTGAACTGCGCTTTGGTAAGAAGAAAGTGGTCTTGCGCGGTATTGCCGCCATAGAGGATGCTCAACGCGCCGTAGCCTATCTGACTACGCACTATCTTGGACTTCCACAGACAAACGGAACTAGATGGAGCAGGAATGGTGATGAAGAAAACTCGTTGGGGCAAGAGGTTTCAGACAATACCCATCAATTCATTGCGCCCTTGAACACAGAGCAAGAAAAGCCGTTTCCCTCTGCCCTGCCACCGGAGACGCAGATTGAGTTGGAGGAGTACAGCCCCATTACGACGGAGGATATGCTTTTGCAAGAGCGTACCCAGGCTCCAACGGGCAAAGTTGAAACTCCAGGATGGCGACGCTGGCGAGAGGAACAGCGCGAACGCCGACAGAAGCGGTTACACGATGAGCGTATGCTCCGTGAACATGGTTTTGATGTGGCAGAACTGACCCAACGTCTCAAAGAGGAGCCATTACCGGCAGTAACAGTGCCTGTGCGTTTATTGACAGACGAACAAGCCTACTATACTACAGATGCGACTCTCTGCGGAGAACCGGTAGGTGGGACGATACGCTATATTTATCCTGCCAAAGATCAGGGAAGGTTAATACTGACAAACAGACGCCTGATCTATATGGGGCGTAAAAGTCAGTTAGTCTTGGATTACGCACGCCTCTTACATATTTCACGCTTGCAGGGAGCACTGGCGTTCCAGGCTGAACACTGGCAGAAACGGGAGATATTTGAAGTACGCCGTCCGCTAGAGTGTGTGATGTATTTAGAACATATTCTTGAGCAATTTCATCAGAAGCAGCAGTTGCAAGTGATTACGGGCGATTATACATGGAAGAACACAGGGGATGAGGTGAATACGCTGCCCTTGTCGCAACATACCTGGGAGATGATTGATCAATAAATAAGTGGGGTGGAAAGGATAGAAGATGATAGACACGGTAATGGCGATGTGGAATAGGGGACATGGGGGGCGTGGGATAATGGTAGTAGTGACATTTTTTCTCATTTGTATCAGTATATGCCTACTCTTGGTTTCAGTTGGAGGTTCATGGTTCTCGTTGTTTATGCATAGCCATACCCTTAATGATCGCCGCACTGTGATCAGTCCGGTAAACCTGACGGCGACAGCTGATTCAAATAGCTTTCAACCAGTAGCCACTGATACGGTATCTGTTTCTTCATCAAAGGCAACTGCCACCAGTAGCCCTTGTACTACCGTTGTAGTAAGAGCGAGCAGCACGCCTGTGTTGCGAGGAAGTGTGACGACATATAATGGTGGTTCTCATAGAAATGGAGTTAGTCCGACGCCGAGGCCACCACAAATTCATCCGACGCCCACAGCCGTGAAAGCCAAGCCCACACCCAGAGTAACACCGTCACCTACACCCACCCCAACAGAAACGCCTATGCCGACAGCCACGCCCACGGCAACAGCCATGCCCACGCCGACGGAAACACCCACCCCAGGCATAACACCCACCCCAACAGAGACGCCGACAGCCACGCCCACGGCAACAGCCACACCCATGCCGACAGCCACGCCCACGGCAACAGTCACGCCCACGCCGACGGAAACACCCACTCCAACAGAGACGCCGACAGCCACGCCCACGGTGACAGAGACCCCAACAGCCACACCGACTGTTGGAGAAACCCCAACGGCGACAGCCACACCCACGGCAACAGAGACGCCAGGGACGACACCAACAGTCACAGGCAGTCCCACGATCGAAGTAACTGCTATCAATCCCACGAATATGAGGGGTGGAACCCCTATTGTTACGAGTACTCCAACCGCCATTGTACAGAAGGGAGGACATACGAGCAGTATGTCTACTACACGAGATAGCCAGTGTGTACAGAGCAGAATAGGTGATAGTGTAGACATGGGAGGCGATAGTTCAGTGCTAGCAACGTTGGAGAATAGTCTGTGGATAGTGTTTGGAGGAGCCACAGGAGGAACATTGCTGTTCTATAGTACGATCTATCTATTGATGCGGAAAAAGAGTAAGTAGCTACCATAAAGCATGGTGCCTGTCCTCAAGCTGTTGGACATGCGCCTTGCTTTATGTTTTATCGGTGGGGGATGATTGTTCATCAGTTTTCAAAGGCAGGAGGAGCAGAGCAAAGCTGCAACTATTATTTTTAACTTTGGCAGTGTCTTTGAACACACCAAAAGCAACGATACGACCATTTGGCATTTTAGGCGTTGCGCTTGGACCTTTCTCGAGGCTGATAGCGGTGGCATCATAGCCAGACACGTTGCCTTCAAAGGAGACGCTAGCACTACCATTTTGTACGTTGAGCAAGCCAATGCTAGTGGTATCTTTAAATCCACTGATCAATGTACCGCCTTTTGTATGTATCAGCCAGCCTTGATAGACATGGAAACCCTGGAGCTGTGGCAAACCATGGATAAGCAGTACTGTAATATTTTGTTTTGCAAAGTAGAAAAGCTGACCAGTTGCCTCCGTAGCTGAGCCTTGTACGGGATAACTGGGCACATTCGCTATCGATGCTCGCCCCTGAAAGGCTGCAATTTGCGCCTGCAAGGAAATATTCCAGGCAGTTAGACCACCGAGCAAGGCAAAGATGAGTGCAGCTACAGCGATCAGAATGCGTAGACTACGACGCTGGTGTCTCGCCTGAGTAAGAGGAATGGGTGGTCGCGCTTGCGTTCTGGAACCCGAGGTACGTTGGCTTTCCTCACGAATAGCAGCCAAAATACGCTCTTTGAGTTCAGGTGGTGGAGTGACCTGTAGTACGCTGAGAGGCAGCACAGAGACAATCCCGCGCAATTCGCGCGCAAGGGAAGTACATTTTGGGCATGTGGCAAGATGCGCTTCAACTGCCTGACGTTCGGCAGGTGTAATGGCATCAAGTGCGTAGGCCCCTGAAAGATCTTTAAATTCTTCACAGGTCATGTGGCGCAATCTCCATTCTTTTCTCTTGCCCTTTATTACGCTCTATAGCTGTGGGTAGATTACTGTTGTCGGTCATAGGGTACGGCTGACTGCGAGATAGCGATGTGTATTTTAATATGTCTTAGTAGCATTTCGTGTATCTCACTACTTAATATACACCAATTTGAAGTAACTGTTCAGTACCTCTCACCTTCTACATCCGATTCCTGACTATGGTAATCCCTTCTCTGGCTTTTTCCGTAAGCTCTGATAATTCAATTTCTTTGCTTGTACAGTAGATGTTACAGTTGAATAGATTAGGCATACGAGGGAACATATGACCAAAGCATTTCAGATGAATCCAGTGCGTATCGCCCATTATGAAGCTATCGGTTGGCGTGCTTACTATGATCACCAATGGCTCAAAATGCTACGCTTGATTGTAGCTCTGTGCCAGGAAGAATTTCATATTCCCTTTCCGATGTCGCTACTGGCAGCCTACTATACAACACAGGCTTCTATTGCCTGGGTGCCTGTAGAGCATGATGAGCGGAAAGTACTCGACTACCTTGAGAAGTTCTATCGCGTAGCCCGACGCTATTCGGGACTGCAATTCGATCCGATGCATGTTGCTCAGTTGGAACTGCAATACTTTGAGGTGCATCGCCGTCTTGTGGATGCCTCCGATAAAAGTGAGTTTGTTCAGACCATGGTTGAGTTGCATAGTGCCTTGTTTGGCATCTCGCAAAGGCAGGCCCAAAGGTCGGCAGAGTTGCGTGTGGTGGCCGCCAATATTGTGGATTTGATCACTGGTAAAAAGTCAACTGATCCTGAAAGCGACTGGGCCAAGCTGGAAGAGTACCTGCGTCAGTGCTATGCCTCTATACAAAGTGAGGTCACCCACTAATCTGTTAAGCCAAAAGTACTAGTCCTACCTTATTCCTTGCTACTGGAACGTATGTAAAGATAAGTTCGGTAGCAAGGAGTTTATTGTTGCGGTGAATGAAGAGAAAGTGGGGCTTTCATCTCCTCACGAGAAGACTGTCTTGATTGTAGATGATGACCGAGATATTGGCGATGTATTGCAAAAAATTATTCTCGATCAGACGGATTATAATGTATTATGGATTGCGGAGAGTGATCTTGCGCTGCATGCTGCCTCGTTTGTGCGTCCTTCTCTCTTGCTGCTTGATTACATGTTGCCTACCATGGATGGCCTCGTTCTTTATGACCGCCTGCAAGAAACTGAGAACATGCAAGGCGTGCCGACAGTACTGATCAGTGCGAGCACAACCCTGCCCCTTGATGATCTGCGTAAACGTGGCATCTATGTGCTCAAGAAGCCATTTGAACTAAGCGATTTTCTTGATATCCTGGCTCAGTTTCTCAATTGATCAAACTATGAGCTTGTGCTTCCAGACATGGGGAGTGCAGATTGGTGCAGAAGAGGGGAACAAGTGTGGGATCAAACTGAGTTCCCGCGCACCTGCGTAGCTCTGCCAATGCCTCTACGTCTGTGGAGGGCTGACGATAGGGCCTGTTGGGCGAGGTCATCACTTCAAAGGCGTCAGCAATGGCAACCATGCGTGCGCCCAAAGGAATAGCTTCTCCACGTATGCCATTAGGATAGCCTCCACCATTCCACCATTCGTGATGACAATGGACAATCGAAACAGCATTGCGCAAGATAGCCATACGGTTCAGGATGAGTGCTCCACGTACGGGATGTTCCCTCATTCTGGCAAATTCCTGGTCTGTCAGGGGCGAGCATTTGTGTAAGAGTGTATTAGATAGGCTAATTTTGCCCAGATCATGGAACAGTCCCCCTAGCGTGAAGGTGCTAACGATTCCTGGTGCCAGATTGAGCGACTGAGCAAATTTCAAGGTAAAGTGCATCACACGGTATGAATGCTCGTAGAGATAATGGTCTTTGGTCTCTAACGCTCGCACTAAAGTGAAGAGAACATCAGAAAATCGCTGCTGTTTTTCTTCTATGGCATGGAGTTTGAGGAGCAATGGATGGGCAACATCGCATCCATCGACACGGGAGTACAACGGTATACTCATAAGCTACTCTCTCTGGTGTATTCACACCTCTGTATAGCTACCTGCTCGCTCGTTCGTTGATTATTATAATTACGTTGATTTGGACGTAAAGGTTGCAATCGATAACCCATTTTGTGTATTAATCTCGACAACATAGGAAAATTTATGATAATATACATGCCAGCACAATGTTTTGCTGTAGAGGTCGGTGTATCCCGATTGGGAGGCTCTGGCCTTGCAAGTGGGTATGTTGTGATGAAGTGCAGTTTTTCTTTGCACAGCAACTTGCCCCTATAAAGAGAGAGTATGCGCGACTTATTACTGGCAACGACCAATATGCATAAGCTAGAAGAGTACCGCACCATCTTCTCTGACATTCCTTTTCGACTCCTCTCCTTGTGTGATGTGCAGTTAGATATAGATGTTGAGGAAACGGGCACGACTTTTGCCGAGAACGCGCAATTGAAGGCCCTGGCGTATGCGAGAGCTTCAGGTATGTTTGCTCTGGCTGACGATTCTGGTTTGGAAATTGATGCACTCGACGGTGTTCCTGGCATCTACTCAGCGCGTTTTGCAGGTGTGAGTACTTCGTATGCGGAGCGTTTTCGTCTGCTCCTTGGTCATCTAGAAGGGCTACCAGTGTCACAGCGTACCGCTCGTTTCCGGTGTGCCATTGCTATCGCCGAACCATCAGGATATTGCCGGACGGTGGAAGGAACACTTGAGGGTCAGATTGCCCAGGCTCCACGTGGACAGTATGGTTTTGGCTACGATCCGATTTTCCTGGTACCCGAAGCAGGAAAAACGACCGCCGAACTTATGCCAGAGGAAAAGAATCGTATAAGTCATCGAGGACGTGCAGCTCAATTAGCTGCCGCCCTACTCAGAAGTTGGCCGGAGTAGGGGCATAGCTCTGCCTCTATCCCTCCGCAGAATGCTCTTTGTGAGTATCAACTAAGGAACTATTTTTTTATGGCGAAGAAGCCCCCTATTCGCATTGCACTCGATCTAGAAACAACCGGATTGAATGTCGAGCAAGATACTATTCTTGAAGTAGCAGCGATTAAGTTTCAAGGGAATACCGTGCTTGATACGCTGGAGACTCTGGTTGCACCGGGACGCCTTGTTCCCTATCGTGTACAACGCCTCACTGGCATCACTCCCCAGCAGTTGATAGGGGTACCATCTTTTGAGGTGATCGCGAAAGATGTACAGACGTTCATCGGTGATTTTCCTATAGTGGGTCACAGTATTCCCTTTGATGTAAGTTTTCTACGCCGTCGGGGGCTAGTGCGTACCAATCCGCTCATTGATACCTTTGAATTGGCTACCGTTCTGCTACCCTCCCTACCCAGCTACAACCTAGGTCAGGTTGCTGAAGCACTGGACATTCCGGTCGCTTCAGGGAGACACCGGGCGATGGTCGATACAGTGCTGGCTATGCAAGTGTTTTTAGCTCTTCATCAGCGTTTGCAAAGCGTAGACCTGAGCCTGCTGCAAGACCTAGCGAGCCTCGATGCACCGCGCAACTGGCCTTTACTGGTCTTTCTGCGCCAAGAACTACGCGACCGACAGGAGCAAGACGGCGTCCACGGCATTCCCCTACGTGGCAGCCTGGGAGATCGCTTTGCTGCTCAACTGGGGATGGATCCGCGTATTCTCTCATTTGCTATTGCTCATAAGGATGATATTAAAACACCTACGGCTCTGGAAGATGCTCTACTGCCATCACCACTGGTCCTCAATACCCTGGCTCAGATACAAACGCGAGTTGAAGTCATACCCGAACAGGCCCGCAAACCAGCATCTTTGGGTTATCAGACCGCCCGTGCTGCTGTGCATCAAGCCTTAGGTCAGTGTACACCTCTGGTCATGGAAGTAACTGTGGGAGGAGATGATTATACTCCTGCCTTGCTTCCTGCCCTGGAATGGCTGAATGAAGCCGCCTTAACAACTGCGGAACCAACGAAACGACTCGTTATTGCGTGTGCCAATGTACAGCAGGCCCGGCGTCTGGTGGATGCATTGCTGCCACAATTACAGCAATCACTCAATATGCGTGTGTCGGTGGCCTATCTGGCCGAACACGGTGGCTATCTCTGCGTTCATCGCTGGTTTGGCGCAGCTCTACGCCGGACGAGTGGTGAGTTGACCGCCGAACAGGCCCGTGGACTTGCCAAGCAAGGTTTGTGGGCACAACAGACCTTGACCGGTGAGCGGAGCGAACTGAATATGCTCCCTCAAGAGATCTCTGCGTGGGAACGCATTGCTTCTGGCTTTGAACGTATTCCTTCAGCAGATGGACGTTCCGATAGTGCCTTTCAACGTTGTGTCTATCGTCGCAAAGGCTATTGTTTTGTCAGCCGAGCCGAAGAACGAGTTCAGGCGGCAACGATTGTGGTGACGACGCATGCCGGTCTGCTGGATGACCTGACTAACCCTCATGCTCTACTTGCCTCCACTGAACGACGCCTCATCCTCGATGCCGATTTGTTAGAAGATGAAATTGCTCGCTGGAGCAGTGCTGAGCTTGAACACGCAGAGCTTATGAGTCTGCTCAAGACGATTGGTACCGAGTTGCCCGATGGTCGCTACCAGGGTTTGCTAGCTCTGGCCGCTCCTGCTTTGCGTGAAAATGGCCCTGGTGGACTCTCGGCCACCCACACCATTGCCAAAGGGGAGCTTGATGCTCATATGCGCACATGGTTTCAAACCCTGGGTCAAGCCTGCACTGCTGTCGATGCCCTCTTCGCTTGCTTTGGTCAACTCCTTGAGGAGTTTGTGCTACAGAGTGCTGGTAATGGTCAGGGCCGCGACAAGGGGCGTGGCTCACATGCTGGGCGCACCAATGAGCGAAACGATTCGCCGTTGCGCTTCACGAGTCAGACGCGCAATCTAGGAGCCTGGGCGGATGTAGAGCGTGCTTGGCAACAGACGGCTCAGCGGATACAAGTTGTGATTGATCTGGCTCACGAAGCTGAACGCCTAATCTTGACCACACAACGCAGCCGCCATCGGCTTGATGCACAGAATGGCGAAGAAGATTCAGTGGCTGCCGAACTGGCAGCTCTGGCCTACAAGTTGACGGAGCAAAAACGCTTTGGTGAGCAAGCCATGACTTTGAGTGCAAGTGATAGGGTTTACTGGCTGCGCATGCCACCCGCACCGCCTCCTTTTGTCCAACAAACTGTGCAACAACGACAAGCTAGCCTTTCTGCTGCCCTAGCACCACCGACTGAACTTGTACCAATACTCTATACTCAGCTTATTCATAGTGCAGTGGCTGCTAAGCATGCCCTGCTACCCGCCGATACGTGTACAATTTTTGCTGGTACATCTCTGGCAGTGGATAACAACTTCTCGTTTTTCCGTGGACGCCTGGGCCTGGAAAACGATGTTACGCCTGCTCTTTCTGTTGTCACAGAGCATCACGAGCAAACCCTTTTATATATTCCCAATGATGTGCCGGAGCCAAATACTGCGCAATATCAACGTCATCTTGATGATGCCCTGGTGCAGCTCGCTCTTGCTCTTGATGGTCAAACGGTGGTACTGTATACCTCGCACGCAGCCTTACGCAGTTCCTATGCAGCCATTAAACCTCTTCTTGAGGCCAAGGGGATTCTTGTCCTGGGTCAGGGCATTGATGGCTCACCCCGCCAGCTCTGGCATCTCTTTAATAGTCAGGAGCGCATCATTGCCCTAGGGACAGGCAATTTCTGGGATAGTATTGGTGACGTACGTTCCACTCCCGCCTGTCTGGTGATCACCCGTTTACCTATGCCCGCTCTCAATGATCCACCACTCGCGGCACGTGCCGAACACTATACCGATCAACTGCATCAATTGACCGTGCCTGTTGCTGCTTTACGCCTGCGTCGCGCTCTCAATCGTCTGGCATGGAGCGATACAAAACGCAATGCCGTGATCCTTTTTGATCGCCGTATTATCTCCAAAGAGTACGGCCCAACCATCCTGCACACGCTACCACGTTGTTCACAACGTCAGGGACCTGCCTCGCATATGCCAGAGACGGTCTTAGATTGGTTGACCGCTTCTGGTGCCTGGGAGTAGGAGGCGGGTGCCGTTCATTTTTTGCATTGAGTGTGAGGTGGGTGAGCATGATGACCGCAAGGGTCATCACTACTATACACGACTCCCTCGGCCTGCGGAGCCAGAGTATAGTGGTGATGACCCTTGCGGTCATCATGCTTTGGGCAAGGTTCAAAATACAGAAACCGTTTCTAGTTCTTTTACGGCAACAACTTGCTCCTCTGCTGTGGCATCTTGTACAGGCAGTGCCTGCGTTATTTGCTCAGTCACGAGTCCCTGTACTCCCTGTTGCCGGGTACGTACGACTTTGCGTCCCAGCCAAAGGATACATAAGCCGAGTAGCACGAGCGGCCCACTCATCAGAACAAAAACAGGCAGTGATGGCATGAGCCACACGCCACCAACGACGGCAATAACGGCGATAAAGTAGCCTGCGGCTGTGCGGTTTTCTAACATCCTCATCTATCCTCTTAACATCCAACCAAATTATGCTACCACAGAAGGAGTGGTAGCTCTCTTTATACGATTATTGTACGGCTTTTTCTGGAATCTTCAACAAGCGTGCGGTGATTGTGAATTTGTGGAAAGGGAGCGGAGGAGGTGGGATTCGAACCCACGAAGGCTATTCACCTTACACGATTTCCAGTCGTGCTCACTAGGCCACTATGAGACTCCTCCAGCGCGGCGGAGAGAGTGGGATTCGAACCCACGAGGGCTATTCACCCTACCGCTTTTCGAGAGCGGCACATTCGACCACTCTGACATCTCTCCACGGCGCAGTATAGCATATCCGGTTCTGTATGACAAGTATGAAACCACAAAGGTCATCACTACTATACTCCGGCTTCGCGGGCCGAGGCATACGTATATAGTAGTGACGACCCTTGCGGGCGTCATAGGGAGGAATGCTTTACCTGCCAATCTCCCCCTGTTCATAGAGCCAGCGAGCAAATTGCATGTGATGATCGTCGGCCAGACGCTGGCGCATCTCAGAGTTTTCGCAGAGATGCTCACGCAGATGGAGCAACTTCCGCGCTTCCTCCCAGGCGAACCCTTCCTCAATAAGATAGTCGATAAGCATGTTGCTTTCATGTGCCTCGGAGTCCGGTGTTTCTATGGCAGCCTGTTGGATGGTACGCTCATTGTATTCGGGTGGTTGTGGTTTGTTCTTCATTGCATGTCCCCTCGAAACCTTTCATGAGTGGCTCCTATCAATAGCCTCTCTCTATTTGCTTATAGGTTTTTTCATCGACTCATCATTGCCGAAAATGTAGGGACTTTTGGCCCAAGAGGTTGTGACTAATGCACATAGGTGGGGGAGGGAAAACTGGCTAGACTGGATGTATGGCAGGCTGATGCGATGAACAAATAAGCCTGAGAGGCCGACACATAAGTCGGTGGTTGTCAGTGAGGAAAGACACTCGCCGGGTTTTTGCATCAAGGGAGTATTGTATGGGTACATCAATAGCAATAGATAAGGTCTGGACGGAGTTTGTGACCACAAAGCGTCCAGATTTACGCGATGAGTTGGTTACAGAATATGCACCACTGGTGCGTTTTGTGGTCAGCCGTTTAGGGATACCACCTACAAGTTTGCTAGAGGCAGAAGATTTGATCAGCTATGGCATGATTGGGCTGATCAATGCAGTTGATCGTTTTGATCCGGCGCGTGGCGTCCGCTTTGAGGCTTTTGCTACGTCGCGTATTCGAGGTGCCGTCATCGATCAATTGCGTGCCCTTAACTGGTTGCCACGCTCGGCGGTAGCCCGAGTGAAGCAGCTTGAGACGGCGTTGACCATGTTAGAGCAGCGCCTCGGAAGACCGGCGAAAGAGCAGGAAGCGGCAGCTGAACTGGACGTTTCAATCGACCGTTATCGGCAGATGTTGTTAGAAATGGGAATGGTCGTGCTTTCACTAGATGCGCCACTCAGTTCGTTGGCCCAGGATGATGAACTGACTTCATTAAGCGAATTGCTCGAAGATGCAAGTTCTCGGGGGCCGCTAGAAGAAGTGGAGCAGCAGGAACTGACGACATTGCTTCAGGATGCCCTTGAGCAATTGCCTGATCGTGAACGCATACTCCTCTCTCTCTACTATTATGAAGAACTGACCATGAAGGAAATTAGTAAGGTAATGGAAATTTCCGAGTCACGTGTGTGCCAGTTACATATGCAGGCAATTTTGCGCTTACGAGCTATACTGAATGGTGAACGAGACCAGGAGGCGCGAGTACCGCAACGTATGCGTGTGACGACAGGGACTGGTGAGCGTAAGGGAAGTAAACACCTCCCACGGAAAATTGTAGGCAATATATCATAGCTGACCATCACAGGTCAGTAATATGGTAAATGCCCCTGGAGAAGCGCGAATTGTTGCCGATACTTTAGTATAACGGCGTTATGCAGATAGGGATCATGTAGACTAGGTAGATAAACTACGTCTGTTTTTGAGATAGTGAGGGTTGGTTAATGAGAACAAATACTAGCGCGGCACTGGTGAGTACGGTGCCCGCACAGAAAAGGCAACCATTGCAATCGAAGCGATATGACGATGTGTCGAGCAATGAGCAACAAGCCTTGATCAAACGAGGAGTACAGCATGCTCAGCGTTGGTCGGAGAGCCAAGCTGCTCGTATAGAAGAGTTACGAGCACAGGTGCGCTCTGGCGCATATAAAGTGGATAGTCTGGCCCTGGCCCAGCGTATGCTAACCAACCAGACACATTTCCTAGAAATTGAGTAATTTACTCATTTTGTCTTGCTCTTGCGTCTTAATACATTAAGAACTCGCTGCTTTACTCTCTGATACGGTTATACTTTGTTAACTGGAGTTGCCGACAAGGGAAACTGCAATAGAACACTGCTATGAGTGCGGTTTGTATAGCAGCGCATGGACGCCAGAGGTATGCTTCATGAGAAGGGAGCCTTGCTATGCTTGTCTTGCGACGAAAAATTGGTGAAAGTATTATTCTTGATGGGGTAATTAGTATTTCGGTACTGGCCGTCGAGGGTGAACGAGTCAAGATCGGTATTAATGCGCCACCCGATGTGACAATTGTGCGGGAAGAACTGTTAAAATCTTTTGCTCCTGATAGAGAAAATCAACCCATGCCTGCTTCACAAGGATAAGGCCGGAATTTCAAGAGACGAGGGACACTAGACGCAGCATGCGTGTAGTATCCCTCGTCTGTTAACCAAGCAGAATTACTCGGTAGCTGCTTCTATTTTATGTCCGTTGGATTTTTCCAATACCTCTTCCTCTTTCCTGGGATTAGGTACTGGCACGTTGGCTTCGCAAATGAAGTCTTCGGTCATTTGACGCGCAACATCGTCGTGGTGCTGTACAGGCGGTGATTTCATGAGGTAAGCACTGGGGCCTTCAAGGGTACCGCTGATACCGCGATCAATGGCGATCTTCACCATACGCACAGCATCAATGACCACACCGGCAGAGTTGGGGGAGTCCCAGACTTCCAGTTTTAGCTCGACATTGAGAGGAACATCGCCGAAGGTGCGCCCTTCCAGGCGAATGTAAGCCCATTTACGGTCAGTAAGCCATGCTACATAATCCGAGGGGCCGATATGAACGTTGTCTGCACCCAACTCATAGTCAAGCTGACTGGTCACCGCGTTCGTCTTACTGATTTTCTTGGACTCCAGGCGTTCGCGCTCGAGCATATTATAGAAGTCTGTGTTGCCACCAACATTCAGCTGCATCGTGCGCTCTAACTTCACGCCACGTTCGCGGAAGAGACGAGCCAGCATGCGATGGACAATGGTAGCACCAACCTGGCTTTTAATGTCATCGCCGATCATCGGCAAGTTCGCCTCTTTGAAACGATCTTGCCAGTATTTTTCACGACCGATAAAGACAGGAATGCAATTGACAAAGCCAACTCCTGCTTTCAAGAATTGCTCCACGTACCACTTGGTGGCGGTCTCCGAGCCAACAGGCAGGTAATTGATAACCACATCTGTTCCAGTATCCTTAAGGATATGTACGATATCGGCAGTTTGACCGGGAGCCTTGGTAATCACGCGGGAGAGGTACTTGCCAAGTCCATCATGGGTCATACCGCGATAGACCTTGGCACCTAACTGCGGAACATCAGCAAAGCGATATGTGTTATTGGGCGCAGCGTAGATGGCTTCGCTGAGGTCTTTCCCTACTTTATTCTGATCTACATCAAAAGCCGCCGAAAACTCGATATCGCGTATATGATAACCTGCTATATCGACATGCATCAATCCAGGAATGAAATCATTAGGCTGGGCTTCACGATAATAGTGGACGCCTTGTACAAGTGAGCTGGCACAGTTGCCTACACCAAGTACCGCTACACGCACTTTTTTTGAACTTGTCACTGTTGCATTTCCTTTCGTAACAACTACTCATATACCAAATCAACTCACAGAGTAGAGAAGAGGATTCAGGGCCATCCCCATGCCCAAGGTACTCCGTACTCGATTTGATGAAACTGGCACCTATCTTCAGGAACAGGTAAACTTATCCGAAAGCATAGGTTTCTAACCTAGAAGTACTATATCATCTCTGCACGCTTCATTGCTATAATACACATTACAATAATAGGGTGAAATAGGCCACATCTAGAAAATTCAGTGCTTTTACCGATATACAAAGATGTGTCATGATACTAGAGTTGAGGGAATGAAAGGCCCAGGTGTCTGATCCTCTGTGGCTCTTAATAGCTGTTCGCGAAGGGTTATAGCCCATTTGGCTGTCTAGTTAGACAGATTTAGCAACACTAGTTACAATTATGTCAAAAGAGCAGTGGAGAACGTGGTTGAGTAAATATAACAAGGTAAGAACATTTGCAACCACTTCTTTACTATTTGATCGTACTATTCCTAATAGTGAGGGTGCTATCCTCAATACTGCATACGATGCTAACCTTTCTTTGTGAGGGAAAATGTATTGAGTACCTTCGATAAAGATCAAGATAAAGCAGCCCAGAGCTATAGTAAGGAGCTATCATGAGTCGGCAAAAAAAAGTCCTGGTGATTGGACTCGATTGTGCCCCGCCGGAACTTGTTTTTGATCAATGGCGTGATGAATTGCCAAACTTCAAGCGGGTGATGGAAGAGGGGGTATGGGGACGGCTGGAAAGCTGTATTCCAGCCATTACAGTTCCCGCTTGGAGTTCAATGATGTCCAGTAAAGACCCTGGGACGCTAGGTTTTTATGGTTTCCGCAATCGTGGCGACTATTCCTATGAGAAGAATACGCTAGCTAATGCAAACTCTGTGAAAACTGACCGAGTATGGGATATTCTCTCACGCGCTGGCAAGAAAGTGATCACCGTTGGCGTACCACAAACGTATCCTCCTAAGCCGGTCAACGGCATTCAGGTGGGTTGTTTTCTCTCTCCTTCAACAAAAAATCCTGAACGACCTTACACCTATCCAGCCTCGGCCATGAAGGAGATTGAGGCAACGGTCGGTGAATATCTGGTGGATGTGCCGAATTTCCGCACCGATGATAAAGAGTACCTCTTGCGCCAGATTTATACAATGACCGAGAAACGCTTTAAGCTGGTCAAAAAATGGCTGGTGGAGAAGGATTGGGACTTCTTTATGTTTGTGGAAATGGGTACCGACCGTATTCATCATGGTCTATGGAAATATCACGATCCTACTCATCACAAGTATGAAACGAACCCCCAACTCAACAAGAGTATTCATGATTACTACCGCTATATTGACAGTGAGATCGGACAAATCCTCGATCTGGTCGATGACGACACCACTGTATTCATCGTTTCTGATCATGGTGCGAAGAAAATGGATGGCGGCATTTGTGTCAATGAATGGCTCATTCGGGAAGGGTATCTCACCCTCAAGCAGATGCCTACCTTCTTGACATCGATTGACAAATGTGAGATCGATTGGAGTAAGACCAAAGTCTGGGGCGACGGCGGTTACTATGCGCGTATCTTCCTCAATGTTGAGGGACGTGAGCCTCAGGGCATTGTCAATGCCGAGGAAGTCGAACCATTACGCGATGAACTCAAGACGAAATTTGAGGCCCTGCTAGATCATAACGGCAACGATATTGGTACAAAGGTCTTCAAGCCGAAAGAAATTTACAAAGAAGTAAATGGCGTGCCGCCCGATCTGATTGTCTACTTTGGCGACCTCTTCTGGCGTTCAGTAGGCACAGTGGGGCATGGCTCGATCTATACTTTCGATAATGATACTGGTCCTGATGATTGTAACCATGCCCAGTTCGGTATCGTTATCAAGCATGATCCTGATGTGCATGAAGGTCCAGGTGGGCGCGAACTGACTGGCCTGCAACTGATGGATATGGCACCAACCATCCTACGACAACTGGACGTTCCAGTTCCTGCTGATATGCAGGGACAAGCATTTTAGTGTAGTGGTGCCTATGACGCCACTTGAAAGTATTGGCACCATAGCGTGTGCCATTTGTAACGAGCTTACAAAGGGAAAAAGTACATGGTAAACAAGGGTTTTACGATCTGGTTCACTGGTCTCTCCGGTGCTGGCAAAAGCACCCTCTCTGAGATCATCGAAGAGCGCTTAAGAGCACATGGGCGCAATGTAGAAGTCCTCGATGGCGATATTGTTCGCACACACTTGAGCAAAGGTCTCGGTTTCAGCCGCGAGGACCGCGATACGAATATTAAGCGCATTGCATTCGTCTGCGGTCTGCTGACTCGCAACGGTGTCGTCTCTATCTCTGCCGCGATTGCTCCCTATGCTGAGGCACGTGAGTGGGCGCGTAAAGAGATCGGGAATTTCGTCGAAATTTATGTGAAATGCCCTATCGAAGTTTGCCGTCAGCGTGACGTGAAAGGTCTCTACAAGCTTGTAGATGAAGGCAAGATTAAGGGCTTCACTGGTGTAGATGACCCATACGAAGAGCCGGAGCATCCTGAACTTGTGATTGAAACCGATAAAGAGACCGTTGAGGAGAGCGTTTCCCGCATCTTCGCCAAACTGACCGAACTAGGCTATCTCGAAGCTGAAGATTCACCCGAGGACGATGCCCAGATTGTGACGGATCGCTTGGCCGCTCTAGGCTACCTCTAGGAAAATGCTATTGTAGAGGCGCATGTATTGCGCCTCTACAATAGCCGTTCTATCTAACAGAAATAGGTGTAACATTCTTATGCAAAATCAGTTGATTGCTCCCCATGGTGGGGAGCTTGTGGTAAATATGGCGAGCGAGGCCGAGTGTGTGGCGTTGCAGGAGCAGGCAAAGGGTCTGCCACTCGTAGTGGTTGGTTCGCGCCAGTTGGCCGATCTGGAAATGCTGGCAAATGGTGCCTATAGCCCCTTGGGTGGCTTCATGAAGCGTGACGATTACCTTAGTGTTGTCGATGACATGCACTTGGCGAACGGTTTACCGTGGTCCATTCCCATCACATTGGCGACAACCACAGAGCGGGCAGCCGGTTTGCACGAAGGCTCACAGATTGCCCTGATGAACGAACAAGGTAGCCTCCAGGCCGTGATGACGGTTGAAGAGAAGTTTGGCTATAATAAGCAGCATGAGGCCAGCAAGGTCTATCGCACCACCGAAGAAGCTCATCCCGGTGTGAAAGCCATGTACCAGCAGGGTGATGTATTGCTGGGTGGCCCGGTGCGCGTTGTGGCCTTACAGCATCAGGCTTTTGCGCAGTACCGCTACACGCCAACGCAGTCACGCCAATTATTCTCCGAGCGTGGTTGGAGGCGGATCGTTGGTTTCCAGACACGTAACCCTGTCCATCGTGCTCATGAGTATATCCAGAAGTGCGCTTTGGAAACCGTCGATGGCCTCTACCTGCATCCCTTGGTTGGCGATACAAAGGGCGACGATATCCCCGCTGATGTGCGTATGCGCTGCTACGAAATATTGCTTGCCAACTACTATCCGGCAGACCGCGCTGTCTTAGGTGTCCTGCCTGCTGCTATGCGCTATGCTGGTCCTCGTGAAGCCATTTTCCATGCCTTGATGCGTAAGAACTATGGGTGTTCCCATTTCATTGTTGGTCGCGATCATGCCGGTGTAGGTAACTACTACGGCACATATGATGCCCAGTACATTTTCTCAGAGTTCGATGCGGCCAAGCTCGGTATTACCCCCATGTTCTTTGACCACACCTTCTTCTGTCGCACTTGTGACTCAATGGCTTCAGCAAAGACCTGCCCCCATGGCAGGGAAGACCATGTGACCCTGAGCGGTACGAAGGTTCGCCAGATGTTGCAGGCGGGCGAGATCCCCCCTCGTGAATTTTCACGTCCAGAGGTGGCCAAGGTTCTGATTGAAGCCATGCGCCAACCCGTTGCGTGATGGGTATAGAATTGAAATAGAGGGACGTGCTTGAGTACATGCGTGGAGAAGTGGTCGTCATCGAGGTTCTACCTCATTCCCACGAGCGTGATAATGAGAGTTAACAAATGAATCCGGCTATGGTTACGTGGTGGTAGCGGCTCATGAATGCCGCCGCTCCCACCACCGTAAGTATTTTGTTAACTTTCATCATCATGTCCTTGTGAATAACGCCTTATAAAGGGGTGCAAAGTTTAGATTGCGCCCCTCCATCTTTTATATGCTGACTCAGAGAAGTTACGAGGAGAAAGCAGATGTTAATTGCAAGAGCACCAATGCGTATCAGTTTCGGCGGTGGTGGGACAGACCTTGAAGCTTACTATGCGAAATATGGCGGTTTAGTGATCAGTACGGCCATCAATAAGTACTTTTATGCCGTGATTACGACCGATGAATCGGACGATTTGCAGGTCATTTCGGCTGATTATCGTTCATTGTTTCGCCATTCGCCGTACAATGACCTCTTCTGGAATGGAGACCTTTCGCTTCCCAAGGCTATTTTGCATCATTTTGGCATCCGTCGAGGGATCAATCTGTTTGTTGCCAGTGAAGTGCCACCCGGTACCGGTCTAGGGTCATCAAGCGCGGCAGCCGTGACGATGGTACGTGCCATCTCAACCCTGGTAGAGCAGCCCATGACGAAGCAGCAGGTAGCAGAACTGGCATCATATATCGAGATTAATAAGATGGGCATGCCGATTGGTAAGCAGGATCAGTATGCGGCAGCCTTTGGTGGCTTGAATAAGATTACCTTTACCAGCGGGGGTGTGACGGTTGAACCGGTGAAGATGGCCTCTGATGTGCGTCGAACGCTGGAAAAACGTTTGATGCTGTTCTTCACAGGGAGTTCACGTGAGTCCACCTCAATTTTGAAGCATCAGCGTAAGTCAACACAAGATCAGGATGAGTCCGTTCTGAATGCCCTACATAATATTAAACAAGTGGCAGTGGATGTCCAGACATGCCTGGAAAGGGGTGATCTAGATGAATTTGCCCGCCTCCTACATTACGCATGGCAAGAGAAACGCCGCCTGGCTCCTGGTCTCTCCACCAATTTCATTGACGAGTGTTATTCACTGGCACTTGAGCATGGAGCCTTGGCGGGTAAGATTACCGGTGCTGGTGGTGGTGGTTTCTTGTTACTCTATTGTCACGAGGAGTCGCAAGAAGCGGTAACCAAAGCTTTAGAAGAGCGTGGTCTGAAGCGTATGAATTTCCGCTTTGATCATCAGGGGGCAACGGTGGTACTCAATGTAGCAAGCTTTAGCCCTCACTGGGTTATGCCTTACACCCAACCAGAACCACAGTTGCAGCAATTATCACGCTAGCAAGCAAAAGGGAGAAGCGGCCATAAGGCTCGCTGCCTATGAGACGAAATAAGGAAGAAGGTAGCAATATTGGAGTCGATTCAAAGGTACTTTGGAGAACTTGAGGAAATGGTGCGATTCATCTCGATGCCGCATCTGGAAGCAGTTCTACGCCTGCTTGAGGACGCCTATCAGCAGGGACATCGTGTTTTCATTATGGGTAATGGTGGTAGTGCAGCCACTGCTTCGCACTTTGCCCTTGACCTGGCAAAGAATACCATTATGCCGAGTGCGCCGAGATTGAAGGCTATCTCACTTACCGATCATGTGCCGCTGATCACAGCGTGGAGTAACGATACTGCCTATGAGCATATATTTGCCGAGCAACTGGCAAATATGATTGAGCCGGGCGATGTGGTGATTGGCATCAGTGCAAGCGGTAATTCACCCAATGTAATCAATGCTATGAAGTTAACAAAGCAGCATAGAGGTTTTACTATTGGTTTGCTGGGGGCGAAAGGCGGCAAGCTCAAGGATATAGTAGATGCTTATGTCCTTGCACCTGGACAGAACATTGAGCAAGAGGAAGATGCCCATATGATTCTCGCCCATGTGATCACACGTCATATGCGTGAAGTTGTGCGCTCCTATGCCGATAAACTAGCATTGGCCGGAATGAATTGATTTTCCCATCCAATAAAAATGGAGCGTAACCTGCATAGCGGTACGCTCCATTTTTATTGGATGGGAATGATTATCCCTGGTGTCTGAAGAAATCGACGGTGGCTTGTACCCCATCCTCAAAGCTGACGCTGGGTTGCCAGTGGAGAATACGGGCAGCTTTACTGCAATCGAAGTAGGTCAGGTGAATGTCACCGGGACGCTTGGGAGCTCGCACAATCTCAGGAGTGTAGCCAATAATGCCTTCCAATGTCTGATAAATTGTATTGACTGACGTACCTTTACCGGTGGCGATGCAGAAAATGTCGTTATCGCCCCGCTCGAAGGCAAGGAGATTGGCACGAGCTACATCTCCTACGTAGACATAATCTTTCTGCTGTTCACCATCCCAGTCGATACGGACGCTATCTTTCTTCAGGAAACGTTGAGCAAAAATGGCGATCACACCCGCTTCCCCGTTGGGGTCCTGGCGTGGGCCATAGACGTTGCCATAGCGCAGAGCCGTATAGTTCAGACCATATGCCTCTTGCCAGTAGCGTAGATAGTGTTCCGCTACCATTTTCGTGATGCCATAGGGTGACTCAGGGCGTTGCGGAGTCTGTTCATCAACGGGAAGATAGGCTGGGGTACCATACGTGGCACCAGATGAAGCAAAAACAATTTTGCGGGTGCCGACTCGTGTGCAATTCGTAAGAACATTGAGCAGCCCAAGGACATTGACCTGGGCATCGAGTTTGGGATTTTTGGTTGAGACAGCCACACTATGCTGCGCTGCCTGATGGCTGACGATCTCTGGCCGCACCTCATCAAAAATGGCGTTGAGGGCGGCTTCGTCGGTGATATCGGCCTGATAGAAACGCGCTCGAGGATTGAGATTGTTTTTCTTGCCGCCGCCCTCTTCCCACAGACTATCGATAACTGCCACTTGATGACCAGCCGCAACCGCTTGATCGACGATGTGAGAGCCAATAAGCCCAGCCCCACCTGTAACTAATATGTTCATGCGCATAAGAACCTTTCTTTATGGTGTAGAGAAAACTGCAAGTGTAACAAGAATTACCTGAGTTATCCTTGTCTTGAGCATTATATAGCGTTGATCTCATAGTCACAAGTGCTAGTTATGAGTATGAAGTCTGCTCTGCTGAGTACTTCTATTAAGGCAAGGTTCAAAGAGAGGCTATTTTGCTTGACACTGCTTGTGTACTACGAACGTAAAAGTGTCAAGTTCATTTGGACCTTGCCTAAAACACATGAGATATGGACAAGAGAGTGGTGGAGGCGGCATTGATGACACCCATCTAGCTCTCAGGGCTGGACGGGCGTCATCAATTCTACCACCTACCTTGAGCATTTTCTTAAAGTTCATTGTTAAAGCAACTGTTCTAATGCACTCTGTAATGCCTCAGCATGCGTGAGAACGGGGAAGATACGCAGACCGGTCGCTTGTTGCAGGCGTTGTAGGGCAGAGGTATCCTGGGGATCGAGCATAGCAACAGTGAGAGTATTGCGCTCCCGCCCAATGGGGTAGCAGCGGAGTTCCTGGGCCAGTTTGGGAGTAACAAGCTGTTGGATACGCTGAGGTGGCCTTTTGGGCAGGAGTGAGAGATAGGGAATGCCGAGTTTACGTGCCAGTGCCGATAGCTCATTATCCTGGCTTGATGCTTGCATTGGTTGGCCTGATCTGGCAGTTGTTTTACGTGTGGCTTTTTCAGAGGTAAAGTTAGAACAGAGCACCGCCTCGCTAGCTGTTGCAATACATCCGTCGATGTTGGCGTTAGGGGCAGGATAAGCACTATAGCCAATGGAGGTGCTCGATGGGCGCAACATCTCCCCTTCTCCCATATTGTGAATACGCCAGAGCAAGGCTTCCCATAGGCGTGTCTGCACAATTTCTCCACCCTGAAGATTCGCCCCTAATAATATGAAATGCAGGGCGGAATTTAGTAGAAATACAACGTCGGTTTTGCGTACTAGCGGACGCAGGCAATCCATTAAATAGGTGGTAGTCGCATATACGTCCTTGACGAAACGATCTAAAGCTACTTTCCCCTCTCTGTCAAAATCGAGCGTGATGCTGACCAATGCCACTGAATTGAAATAGTGAGTACTCAAGTGTTCAATAGTAGTTGCGATGGTAGCGGTTGTTTCAATGCTTTCGTAGGTATACTGGTTGTTTGCCAGCTCTGTTGCTACGAGAGAAGCGGCCTCATTGCCCATTCGCCTGCTCCTTCATAATTAGTAATATGATAACTTATGTTACATCTAGGAGGCTGAGAAAAAGGCGGCAATGTGGTTGTATTTCCGTTAAGACTGAAATACTCCGGTTGAGAATAAAGTATGCTGGCGGGGATACACTTCCGTTCATCTATGGGCAATCAGCGAAAAATGGTCGATCAGTGTGTGTAGGGGCTCCAAGGCTTTGTCAAACTGGGTGAGGAGCTGATCAGATTGCTGCATTAAATCGAAGAGGAGTGTGGCAATGGCCTCGTCATTATCAGCAGAGAGAGCTTGGAAGCTGGGAAGAATATCGCCAAAGATGGCAGCAGCACCATCTAGGAGGATATTGAAAGCTTCATCAAGTTGAGAGATAGTTGGCACCGTCGAGACGAGGCCATCAAAATGCTGGACAAAAGAGGGGAGCTGGTTGTAGTTGTGTTCCCAGGAGCGGAGGCTGGCGGTCAAAGTAGTAAGAGCCTGCTCCCAGCGTTCCTGATCCATTGATTGTAACCAGTCTTGCTCATCACCTTTGGACTTACCCACTGCTCGTGCATGTCCGGTTGCAGGAGTAGGAACACTGGTGCTGTCAAAAGCATCAAGGATACAACTGGTAGCGTCGCTCAGCAAATTGCATAATGGCTCCATACGGCAGATGCTGTGTTTGATAGTGCGTAACTGGCTCCAGAGATGCTGACGTTGCAGGAGTTCAGAGACTGGAGATTGATCAGCACTCGCTATGTTGAACAGTTCAGGTAAGACGGTATGGTAGAGATAGTCACTATGACAAAAGAGATGGTGCAGGCTAAAGCTGAGTACATCCATGTCGTCTACATGTACTCGTCCGCTAAAATAGGCGACTATTTGACCGAGAATAGTGGAGAGGCCGACCACACCAGCTGTATATTCGTCAGTACCCTCTTGATTACTTGCTTCAATGTCTGAGGCGTTGTTAGGCGCAACATGTTGCTCTGTGATAAGTACGTTGACGGCATGGATGTCTGTGGCGATTGTATGTACTGCTTTCTGTTTGTTTGTTTTGGTATTCATCTCGTCCATCCCTTCCTTCCACCTTCTCCTACTAGTATGACTTCTTAGTTACATTGTACTGATGATGTCTATAGGGAGCAAATAGTATTTCTGACTTGCTTGACACACGGGCTTCCAGATATGAAAATATATTCATGTCCATCCCTATCAAACGTGTAAATACTACTGGTGAACGTGCAAACTTCAGAACATTCCTCGTTGATAAAAGAAAGGTAGGTCAAGTAAGTAGTCCATGGGCACCAGAATAGGTCGGTGCATGTGAGGTGGCTCAGTAACAGCAAAGAAAAAGAGTATATTGTAATCTGAATCGTTCTAGAATAACAAGAGCATAATCGACAGAAGAGCTACTATGCAACCATATGATATAAACACGTCTATGCGTGCTACCCTGATCGGGACGAACACTCCTGCGGGTGAACAGCAGTTTGCAGAGGCGTCCGTGAAGATGCAGCAACAGGAAGCGGCTCGTGCGGCTGAGCGTGCGCGGCTGCGTCAGGGCATCATGCATGTACGTATCCGCCACTTCTACTGTACGTTGGAAGAGACGTTCGATCCCTTACTGCACGGTCAGGCGTTTGTCGTAGGTACAGGAATGGGACGCCCCAATGAGCCGGGGCGAGTGATCGATGTTTCACCAGCAGCCATGCGTCTGGGGATCACTCCTGGCATGCCTCTGCGACGCGCTCACCGTATTGCGCCACGTATACGTTTCCTGCCAGCCTCCCATGATCGCTACCAGCCCTGGCTGCAAAAGCTACGCGAACGCTATCGGGCCTACTCGCGTATTGTTGAGTCAATTCCTATTGCCGATGCCTTTATTGATCTGCGGGGCTGTGAACTGGCCTTTGATTCACCTGTTTCATTAGCGGAACGCTTATGTGCAGAAATTGCTGAAATGGGGCTGACAGCTCTGATCGGCGTAGCCAATGGCAAGGCGGTTGCGGAATTGGCCGCTTTGATGAGCCGCAAGGATGGTCGCCAGGGAGTGTTATATATACCACCGGGGCGTGAGGCTTCATTTGTACAGACGTTGCCCCTATCGATGTTGTTACAGTTACGTGCTGCTGGCACCGGCATGCCGGGCATGTTACCCGAACTGGGAGAGCCGGAAGATGGTCCTGTTTCACGTCTTCCGACGCGCCCACCGGAGATAGAAGGCAAAAGCGAACAGATAGACCCGGTGGCCGTCGCGGAACTGGTGGCCCATCTACGTGATTTTGGCATCACGACCTTTGCCCAGGTGGCTGTATTGACCGAAGATGGGCTGCGGCGACGACTGGGCCGCCTGGGCGTGTGGGTCTATCAGGTAGCCTGTGGTGAGGATAGCAGTCTGGTTGTGCCAGATGCTCCTCCCCTCAGTCAGAACGCCCGCGTCCGTTTTCATCACGCCGCTGATGCTGACGAAACATGCGCTGCTATCAGTAAACTGGCCGCTTACCTGGGAGAACGTCTGCGCGAGCAGCGACTCAAGGGTCAGGTGATTGCCCTCATACTCTGGCCACATCAGACTGTACGTCGTGAAACGCGCCGACTGGTGATAAATGAGCAGGGTGAAGAGGTGGCGGTGACCTCTGCCGAAGAAACAGTTGGTGGGCAGATGGTGTTGTCACGCCATACAGATGAAGTTGATGTGATCACCCATCATGCCCTGATGCTCTTCGCACACTACCATCGTCCGGGACATCGCTACTTGCAAGTGCAACTACGTATCGGCGATATCGTTTCCGTGACGCAGGCATATTATCCACCCCCTGCGCGTGCCAGAAGTACCATCCGCTTGACGCGGAAATTGGACAGATAAGGCCCCGAACTAGGTAAGCCGCACGTGCACCCGCAGCTTAGCAGCTTACCTGATGTGTGATCGTATTTGCCTATTATGGTATCCTAAACGTTCCTTGAACTAATAGACACCTATTGACAGCAGTAGTCATGTATGCTATCATAGCAGCATGAAGTTAATCGACTACGCCCACAAGATGGGCATCAGCTACAAAACCGCATGGCGTTGGTACAGGGCGGGTAAATTGCCTGGCAAGCAGATGGACACAGGCACCATCCTGGTTATGGAAGAGGAACCTGGAAGGCAAGCTCCCACGAAAGTGGCTGTCTATACGCGGGTGTCCTCTGCTGAAAACACGTCGAATCTGGATAGTCAGGCAGAGCGGCTTGTTGCCTACTGTGCAGCACGCGGTTATCAAGTGGCAAAGGTGGTCAAGGAAGTAGGGTCAGGCATTAATGATGCACGGCCTAAGTTCCTGGCCCTCTTGGAAGATCAAAGCATCGGGCTGATTGTCGTCGAGCACAAGGACAGGGCGACTCGTTTCGGGTTTCGCTATCTGGAAACCTTGCTCAAGACGCAAGGACGAATGATTGAAGTGGTCAATCAGGCAGAGAACAGTACTGAGGACTTGTTAGCCGATTTGACGGCAATCATCTACTCGTTTTGTGCCAGGCTCTACGGCCAACGACGCGCCAAACGCAAGACAGAGAAAATTGTGCAGGAATTGGAGGCAGAGCATGCAGGTAGTTGAACAGCATGTGATTAAGCAGACTGACCCACGCTATGCGGTCATCGATGCCGCGGCCTTTGCCTCCAAGAACCTCTACAATGCAGCCCTCTATGAGATGCGCCAGGCGTTCATCTTCCAGGGGATTCGGTTCAGCTACAATGAGATGCACGCTCGCATGAAAGCGCATCCTGCCTACAAGGCCCTTCCTGCCAAGGTGTCACAGCAGGTCCTTCGTCTGCTCGAGAAGAATTGGAAAGCCTGGGAAGAGGCGATGATCGCCTACCGTGAGGACCCAAGCCAGTTCTTAGGCCGTCCCTGCCTGCCCAAGTACAAAGACAAGCAGCAGGGGCGTCACATCCTGGTCTATACGATCCAAGCCATCTCGAAGAAAGGACTCAAGCGCGGCTTGGTGCAACCGTCCTTTCTTCCCATCTCGATCCAGACGAAGCACAAGAACATCGATCAAGTGCGCATCGTGCCCCGTAAGGGCTACTACGTGGTGGAAGTGGTCTATGAGCGCAAAGAAACCCAAGCCGACGTAGACCCTGCCTTGATGGCCAGTATTGATATTGGCGTGAATAACCTGGCGGCGATAGCTTCAAACAAGGTGGGCTTTGTGCCCCGCATCGTTAACGGTCGCCCTCTGAAATCCGTCAATCAGTACTACAACAAACGCAAGGCCGAGTTGCAAAAATGGGTAAAGAATGACCACTTCACTGTCCGCATGGAGCGCATGACCATCAAGCGCACCCGTCGCATCGATCACTACCTGCACACCGCCTCCAAGCGCATCATTGACTTTCTGATAGCGGAAGGGATAGGCACGCTCATCATTGGCAAAAATGCCTTCTGGAAGCAAGAAGCAGAGATGCGCAAGAAGGATAAGCAGCACTTCGTACAATTGCCTCATGCACGGTTCGTCGATATGCTCTGCTATAAAGCCAAACTCGTCGGCATCCAGGTCGTCTTGCAAGAGGAAAGCTATACCAGCAAGGCGAGCTTCCTGGATGGCGATGCTATCCCGACGTACGGGAAGGAAACAGAGCAGCCAAAGTTCAGTGGCAGACGGGTGAAACGTGGCTTATATCGTGCATCAGGGAGACGGTTCCTCAATGCTGATGTGAATGGGTCCTATAACATCTTGAGAAAAGCATCTCCCAATGCCTTTGGGCAAGGGAGTAGAGGGTGCGTAGTTCACCCAACACGGCTGGCCGTGTAAACTGTCCATAGCTGGCTATGGATGAGGAACTATACTACCGATAACATACACCGACATGCTAGCGTCAACTGGAGGTTCGTCATGGCAGTTCGTATTGTCACAGACAGTACAGCAGATATTCCACTAGAGCAGGCTCAGGCTCTCGGCATCACTGTTGTCCCCCTCACCGTCTTCTTCGGTGAAGAAGCCTACCTTGATGGCGTAGAACTCGATAATGCCAGCTTCTATGCTAAACTGCAAACTAGCAAAGTGTTACCCCGTACCTCGCAACCCTCGCCAGTCGCCTTCCAACAAGCCTATACTCGCCTGATTGACGAGGGAGCCGATGGCATCATTGCTGTCCTTATCTCTGCTAAACTCAGTGGCACCTTTCAATCTGCCTGTACCGCCCGTGACGCACTACCGGATGATCTCAGAAAGATTCCCATTGAGATGATTGACTCAGAAAGTGCCAGCATTGTCATGGGTATGTCTATCATGAAAGCTGCAGAAGAGGCGCAACACGGACTGGGACTTGCGGAAATTAAAACCAACCTGCTTGATCGCCTCTCGCGCACACGTATTTTCTTTGTCCTCGATACACTCGAATATTTAAAGCGGGGTGGACGTATCAGTGGGGCGCAAGCATTAATGGGCAACATGCTTAGCATTAAACCCATTCTCACCTTTAAAAATGGGGAAATCGTGGCCCTCGAACGACCACGAACCCGTGGTAAAGCCTATGCGCGTATTGCTCAGATGGTCGGTGAGTTCAAAAACCCCGAAGAAATGGTCGTGGTGGCCTCCGATGAGAACGTCGGTCAGCAGCTCGTCCAGGTCCTCCAATCCGTCCATGTCGGCGATATTCTTATCTATAAACTTGGAGCTGTCGTCGGTACCTATGCGGGCCCCGGCACTGCCGGTGTTGCCTTTATCACCGCACGTTCAGTTTAGAAAGAGGTTATACATGACAGAGCGTTACGTAGTTCCCAACATCTATCAAGACATCAGCGATCAGTCCCAGGGCTACTTCGCCTTCCGCTTCTGCTGCCAGGAATGCTACTGGTCGGTCGATACACGCCCCATTCGCTCAACTGTCAGCACCATCTCTAACGTCATGGACATTGGCGTAGGGCTGCTTGGCGGCTTTTGGGGGCGTGCTGCCCAGGCTGGTGAACAAATGTATGGTTCCAAATGGCACACCGAGCAAGCCGATGCCCTGCAAAAAGCCTGGGCGGAGATACAACACGAGTTTCACCTCTGCCCCAAATGCCATCGCACCGTCTGTATGCGTTGTTTCAACGTCCAACTCAACATCTGTACAGCGTGCGCTCCAGATTTGAAGGCCGATGGTGCTCAATTCCAGCATGAGGTAAACATCGAAGCCCAGCGCAAACAGATCGAACAAAACTACCGCGCCCCACAATTCAACATCAATAACATACCTTCTGCCGTGTCACCTGACATGATTAGCCCTCCAGCACAATCCGCTCAACAACAGCGTTTACCACAACCATCACAAGCACAGCAGGTACCTACTCCGGCCTCCATCGCAGGCTTTAGCACTCCTGGCTATCCACAGGCTGTTATGTGTCCCACTTGCCGCCGCATGGGGCCTCCCGGAAAATTCTGTCAGGACTGTGGTACCAAACTGCCTCTCCCTGACCTCTTCTGTCCCAACTGCGCCTCTTCGCTTAGCCAAGGCACACGCTTCTGCCCTGAATGCGGTACCAAACTGCAAAGTGCAACATAATTAGGTAATATTCAAGGACGGGCAAAGTGGGTTTCCTTTGTTCGTCCTTGAATATTGCCCTGTTTCACCCTTGACTAACCTACATCTCTTTCGTACAATAATAGTACAAGGTAGACGTACTTGTATCTTCGCATTTCTTGCACCTGGGTCAAGAAACTATCTGATAGGCCGAAGCGTATTATTAGCGTAAGGTCTCTGTACCACGTAGTTCGTTTGTTGTCCAAACGGGCACCTATCTGGTAGCCCCTAGAAGTTTTCGTCGAAAGTTGCCATTTAGACGGCGTGTTCTACGAAGGAGGAACGACTGTGGGAATGTTACGGGTGATGTCACGGCGCGGTGATGACCGTGTCACCTGGGATGAGCAGAAAGCTCTGGTGGGTGATTCCGAAGCAATTGCCGCTGTTCGGGAAGCGGAGCGCATATTTGCCCAGGAACGTGCTAAAGGTGCAACTGCCTTCCGCGTTGAGCCAGGCAAACCAACACAGCGCATCGAGCATTTTGATCCTACTGCCGAACAGATTGTTATGGTCCCGCGAGTCGTTGGCGGATGAGCTTCATCACTCAGGCGCTAACTGCCCTGGGTTGGATTGTCGTGGCTCTCGCCATCTCTCCTATGGTATGGCTTATATTACAACCATACTTTAAGGGCTGGTCACGGGCTGAACGACGTGCGGCTGATCTTTTACGCGATACGCTTACTCCAGAGCAATTTCGTCAGCTCACTTGGCGGGGCTATCTTGAGGTCCCCAGTCCTACTGAGCCACAGCGCGTGTATCGTGTGCCTCGCACTAAAGGCTATGTCCAGGTCATCGAAAATGGCCGGGCAATCATGCGTCTTTGTGTACAATCGGTTGAAGCATTGCCTGATGCAGATGTAGTTGTGCTTCACAAACTTATGATTGAAGCAAATGAGGAGATTTATCTTCAGAAGGCCAACAAGTATGTATGCATTGATTAAGTGATTCTCGTGACTAAAGAGATGCACCGATAGTATTGTGTTGCTCTGCACCCTTGTTGTGTCTTCAACCCAGGCTAAACACAACAGAGAACGAGAGGGAACGGTCTCCCCGTTCCCTCTCGTTTTTTATGTAAACTCACCCTTCCCGAGAGTCCAGTGGGTGCGTTTCATTTTTTTGCACAGTGCGGCCGCCCCCATGACGCCCGCAAGGGGCGTCACTACTCTACTCCGGCTTCGCAAGACGAGGCATGCGTCTAGAGTAGTGACGCCCCTTGCGGGCGTCATGGGGGGCCGGGCGGCACTGTGCAAAAAAGTGACGCCCACCCGAGTCCAGTGGCCAATTTGACAAACACGACATTTACTGTTAGACTGTTCCCACTACTAGAAGGAGATTTGTTATGTCGGAGAACAAGGCGAAATTAGATGACTTACTCGACATTCCTGTAGTTGCAGAGCTATTAAATGTCAGCCCAAGAACAGTCAACCGTCTGATAAACAGTAGAAAGGGCGAACTTCCCGCTGTCAAAATAGGGGGACGTTGGAAAATTCGAGCTGAAGATATTGAAAAGTACCTCTTAAAAAAGAGCGCGAATGCTGATGCTTATATAAGTAAAGCGGACGCTCTTCATAGCTTGCGACGCTATGAAGAAGCTCTTGCCACCTATGAGCAAGCCATTCGCCTCAACCCGGATACCATTCATGCCTACAAAGGGAAGGCAGATGCTCTTCATAGCTTGCGACGCTATGAAGAAGCTCTTGCCGTCTATGAGCAAGCCATTCGCCTCGATCCAGACAACATTCATACCTACAAGAGCAAGGGGGACGCTCTCCATAGCCTGCAACGCTACGAAGAAGCTCTTGTTGCCTACGAACAAGTCATTGACCTCGACTCCCATTATGCTTATGCTTATAAGAGTAAGGGAGATACGCTTAATAGCATGGGATATCACGAAGAAGCTCTTGTTGCCTACGAACACGCCATTGACCTCGACTCTCATTATGCTTACGCTTATAAGAGTAAGGGAGATACGCTTAATAGCATGGGATACTATGAAGAAGCTCTTGTTGCCTATGAACAGGCCCGTCAACTCAGCAATAGAGCCTAGAGACTATTTCAACGAAGAAAAATAGCCAGACGGACGCGAATGCCCATCTGGCTATTTTTCTTCGTTGAGATTACTCTTCGTCGTCATCTTCTTCCGCCACAATCTGCACGATTTCATGATGTCCATTCTGCTTTACACAGGCATGAGGGCCACTATCAAGCGGTGTGTGACAGAAAGGACAGACAGGTCGTCCACCTGCCACCAAGAGGGCAATCGTCCTCGCCAGTTCTCGTGCCTGTCTCTGGCTGAAGAGGAAAGACACGGCATCTTCTTCATGCACCAATACCCGTGGCTCTTCCTGCTCCTCAGCCATCACAACATCCACCGGTGCGACAATGAAGGTGAACATCTCGTCCTGCTCATCGTAGGTTAGTCCCATTTGTGCCGCTCGAAAATCATATTCAGGCAGTCGGGGAAAATCGGCAGGCAAACTAGGAGGCACAGGAAGACTCCCTGCCTGCGCCTCGGTACGCAGCATCTGACCCTCTGTCAATTGAGCCAGGGCCTGATCTAATGTCAGTGAGAGACGATTGAGCTGTTCTTTCTCCATCCACATCAGAGCAGAGCCGCGCCAGCTACGTGCAAACAAACAGAAACGACGCTGGCCCGGTTGACCGATGGCGTCAGCTCCTAGCACGTCTATACGACCAAGTTCTATACTCATCTTTGTACCCCTTACATTTTTGCATTCTCTAATGGAATAAATGGCCAAATAGATATCGTATGTGCCTCCTACATGTAGTCTATCCGAATTGCAGGCATCGTGACAAGCCTCCTATAACAAGCATAGCCCCTACAAAACTACACGCTTTTGCCGATAGTACATTATGCATACTCTCTATTACAATTAAAGAGTTTAGGAGTACCATGCTTAAAGAAAGAACGGTTATCGGGGGAAAGCAATGTATATAGACAAGCCATATGTCCCATTGAGCGACCGATCAGTGTCACTAATACGTTTTACGGGATAGACTATTCTCACTAAAATTGATAAACATAAGCATAGGACCAGGAAAATACCGCATGTTAGCCAGTAACAATATGAACCAAAAAAATCTCAACAGCGAAAGACAAGCTGCACCAGCCGTGGGCTGGCGTGAGCTTAGTGTACAGGGCAACGCTCCCACTCAGCAAAAGCGTCGTCGCATTCTTGGTATACTGAGCATCCTCTTGCTCACTCTCACCATCTTTGCAGGAGTACGCCTGGTAGCAGCAGCTAGCACTATGAATGACCAGCTTCTCGTTCATGTTGGCAATCAGCAGCCTATCACTCTTGACTTACGCCAGCAGTTCTCCATCAGTCCTGATATCTTGGGAACCAATGTCTTCCCACAGATCGGCACAACCTCAACGGACGGAGCTAATGGCTTTATGAACTATAGTCCAGCCCTCACTACGGGCCTCCAGGATGCTCATATCAAACTCTTGCGCTTCCCTGGCAGCCGTTGGGGCGAAGACCACTACCTTTCTTTAAGTCAGCTCAGTGCTTTCGCGGCACTCCTGCAACAGGTTCAAGCAGAGGGTATGGTGCAGGTTCGCCTCTCAGGACCCATTAAAGATGGCTTTACCCAATTGAAAGATCTTAACACCCGCGCCAATATTGCTGGTAACTGGGTCGATTTTCTCAATAATCCCCACAGTGCCCTGCGTATCGGTGCCTACGCCCATGCACCCTTCTACCCGGTCAAATATTGGACAGTCGGAGATGCGCCAGATACACTGATCAATCCGGTCACAGGTAAAAAATATCTCGTCAGCGATTATGTGCATGACTTTATTGAATTCTCGACTGTGATGCACAAAATGGACCCGACGATCAAAGTTTTCGGTCCTGATATCAGTGAATACTATGGCCCTGGTGCTGGCCCACGTGATACCAACGGTGAGCTATGGATGGAAGGCTTCCTGAAAGGTGTGGGCGCATACGAAAAGCTTCACAATGTCGTCCTGCTTGATGGCGTCTCTTTTCATCGTTATCAGTTTCCAGACGCCACCCAGGACCCTTATACATTCCTGAGCACCATCGGCGAATGGAACTACTTGGTACCAGTCCTGCACCAGTCGATCGATCAGAATCTAAAGCGTGATGTTCCCCTTGCCATCACTGAGATCAACACCAATATACCTGATCATCATGCGCCTTCACGTGGACTCGCTGCTCTATGGTGGGCCGATACCCTGGCCACGCTCATGAATCAACAGGTTAGCTATGTCTCGTTCGCCTCAGCATCAGACACAGCTATACCCTACCCACTCTTCACAACGAATAATCAACAACCTACACCTATGTTCCGGGTGATGGAGCTTTTCTCGCACCTTCAACGCCACCTTATCCCTTTGGAGGTACAGCGCGATCCAGTCAGCGTCTATGCAACACAAAATAGCAATCACCAGATTGTAAGTATCTTGTTCATCAATAAATCTGCCACATCACAACTAGTGCAGATCGATGGACAGCCAAACGGCTTTGGCTTCACCCCTTGGAACAGCATGAATGTCAGCTTGAGCGGTTACAGCATGGTTGTGATTACCTTACATGTCAATAGCAATGCTGAAGCTTATAGCTTCATTGCACCAAACAACAACGCTGCAAGTACCTCGCCGTTGCTGCATACCGTTTGTGGCCATAAAACCGATGACTTGAACTATACTATCCCTTGTTAGGAGAGCATACATCGTGTCTTTAACCATTCTCAGCACATCTTTGCATATACTCTACTTTCTGATTATATTGCTTATGACGGTACAAGCCATCTTCAATATTCGCTTGCGCCTCTTTATCTGGGAAGAACCAGAGCATGCATGGTTGAATCATGCACCGACGATCTATCTCGACCCATGCCTGTCTTTTAGTGTTCTGCTGCCAGCTCGGCATGAGGAAGGCGTCTATCGCGAGACTATTCAGAAAGTCTATAATCTCAACTATCCTAAAGAACTTATACAAATCATAGCGATCTGCCGCGAGGACGACCCCGGCACGATTGCTGAGGCTCAGGCGAAAATTGACGAACTCGGAGATCCCAACATCCAGTTGCTTATCTTCAATGACCAACCCATTAATAAGCCCCATGGCCTCAACTTAGCCCTGCAAGTCTCACGAGGAGATATCGTCACCATCTTCGATGCCGAGGATGAACCACATCCTGATATTCTCAATATCATCAATACGACTATGTTAAATGAGGATGTTGATGTTGTACAGAGTGGCGTGCAACTCATGAACTATAACACCAAGTGGTTCTGCTTCCTGAACGTCCTGGAGTACTTCTTCTGGTTTAAATCATCCTTGCACTTCTTTTCGCGCATCGGCATAACACCTCTGGGTGGTAATACCGTTTTCGTCCGTCGCGAACTCGTAGAGCAGCTGGGCGGCTGGGATGAGACCTGTCTGACCGAAGATGCTGATCTGGGTATTCGTCTCAGCCTCTCTCATGCACGCCTACGCATCATCTATGACGACGAATTTGTCACTCGTGAAGAGACACCACCAACCATTGAACAATTCGTCAAGCAGCGTACACGCTGGAATCAGGGTTTCATTCAAATTCTCTTCAAAGGAGAATGGCTCAAACTCGAAAAGTTCTCACAACGTCTGCTAGCTTGCTATGTTCTGCTCCTGCCAGAGCTACAAGCATTTTTTGCACTGATGATACCCATCTCAGTGCTGATGTTCTTTTTTGTCAAGCTACCCCTATGGTTCGCTATATTCACGTTCACGCCTCTCTACTGCCTGGTGTTAGCCTCCTTTATCGATCTGGCGGGTCTGCACGAGTTTCTCAAGGCCCATAAACGTAAATGGAGTTGGCGAGAGGCACTGATTATGATGCTAGCCTTTTTCCCATACCAGTGTATGCTGAGTATAGGAGCTATGCGTGCTGTCTTACGCTACATGCGAGGCACAGCCAACTGGGAAAAAACTGCTCATATCGGTCAACACCGCACTTCAGCAGTATAAAAATCGAGGAGAAAATAAGATCATATGACAACATCGCGCAAACCACCCTATGGTTCACCAGAGCCTGAACAAGCGGCGTCTGAGATCGACTCCTCACCCATGCTTCGCCCTGAGAGACCACCAGCCGAGCAAGCAGGAGGAAACCCAGCATTACACCCAGTACGCCCAGTTTTAGGAGGGAATGCAGCCTCACCTGCACTTCCCCCGCCAGAGAACAATGGCAAATTAAATCTACGCTCGTTCTCAGTCCATGGCGTTGAGCATCTTCCTACCGCCGCCGTTCCCACCCCTAATGAACAACAACAGAGCTATGCTGGGCGCGTTCCTGCCGCGGTGTCCTCTGCTCCTGGAGAAATGCAGGCCAGCAGACACAACCAAGAGCACATACCAGCCCAACCAGCCCATCCACAGCAATTTTCACACGTGCGCAACATAAATAGCGAGCCAACCATCCAGAATGGGCCGGCCATCCTCTATCAGAGCTCTAATTTCTATGTGCGTACCACCAATCGACGGGGACCACGTCCCAATCCGCTCCGTCTGCGTACAGGTCATACCACGCATCTTCCTAAAGTGGCACCTGGACAGGAACAACGCATCTCCGCGAGCGAAACTCGCGTGATGCCCAATATCACGCTCGCCAATCCTACCCAAACCAAATTAGCCATTCCAGTGTGGCTGGAGGCATTCTTGATCACGATAGGACTGCTGGGCGCACTGATTGCTCACATCTTCAATCTCGCCTATTTCCCTACCTATGAATTGGATGAAGGCACATACATGTCAAGTGCCTGGGCTATCTTGCACGGTATGCTCATGCCCTACCCCTACGGCTATGGTCATCCTCCCGCAGGCTGGATACAGATTGCCTTATGGGCACAACTCACCGGCGGCCTCTTCACCTTTGGTAATGCTATCACCAGTGGTCGCGTACTCATGGTGTTGTATGCTCTCGGCTCAGCTCTCCTTGTCTACCTGGCTACACGCCGTCTCACGGGTAGCCGTGCTTCTGCTATGCTGGCTATGATCATCTTCTCTCTCTCCCCATTGAGCATTATCTACCAACGGCAGGTGTTCCTGGATAATATCGGTACTTTCTGGCTGGTACTCGCACTCTACCTGATTATCAGCTGCAACAGTCGCCTACTGTTTATCATCCTATCTGGCGTCTCTTTTGGACTTGCAATGCTTTCTAAAGAGATTTTCGTCATCTTCATACCCGTAATGGTCTACGCAGTCTGGATACATACTACCAAATTTCAGCGCAAATTTGCTCTCGTCGCCTTCGCCTACACAGTCATCTCTTTTGGCTCAACCTTCGTGCTGATGGCGATATTAAAGGGTGAACTACTACCTACTGGCGTGCTGCCTTGGGATCATCATCCTCACTTAAGTATGTTTGATACCTTCTCCCAACAGGCACAGCGCGGTCAGGATGAAGGCAGTCTCGGCAACAGCTGGATCGCATGGACGAGTAACGATTTCCCTATGGTGGCCTTTAGTATCATTCCTACTCTCTTTAACCTGCTCATTGGCTGGTGGAAGCGGAAACAACTTCTTCTCGCGCTCTGTGCTGTCACCTTCTGGATATTGCTGATACGCGGCGGGGTTGTCTTTGGCTTCTACTTCATTCCTATGATTCCGCTCGCCGCCTTCAACGCAGCCACGGCTATTCATTATGTGCTTCGGTACTTGAGCAAGCTCATCCGTCTTGACGCAGTTCGTCTCGTTCTGCTCGCCCTTGTGCTTGCTAGCATCATCTTCTTTGATGTCAAACAAGCTCTTACCTATTCTACAGAACGTCCGGCCACCGCAGAAATCAATGCATTGCTATGGATACGCAACTATATACCACAAAATTCATTTCTTGTTATCAACAGCTACTTCTATACTGATCTCCACGAGCCAGGAGGTGAGGGTACCGGTAATGGCGTCATCTACCCCTATGCCAACATCTACTGGAACGTCGCCTATGACCCAGAACTCCACGATCAACTCCTGCAGAACAATTGGGATCGCATCGATTACATTATTACCGACGACCTCATGCTGCGTGATATCACAACTCGTGGTGAGCAAATGTCCATCATTACCGATGCCCTCAATCATTCTGTACTCCGTGCTGAATTTCAATCGAAAAGCGGTGAGCAGACAATTGATATTCGCGTTTATCAGGTTGTTCATAAACTCAATCCCCAGGTAATCGGTCTGACCTCTTCCATACATCAGGCCGATTATCCTCTTTCACCTGCATCGTTATCCCTTGCAGGGTCACTGTTTCCTATCTCTAATAGAAAGAATACATAACTTATGTTAGCAACTCGACCAGATAGCGATAGTATCGCTATTGAACGCACTTTCGACGGCATCGAGCAAGCCGCACATCGTGTGATTGCACAGGTAGGCGGCATGGCATCCGTGCTTAAGGGAGCCAAAATGGCTATTCTCAAGCCCAACTTTGTGGCAGGCCGCAACGCTGAAACTGGCTCAACCACCAGCTTTGCCTTGCTCAAAGCCGTAGCTGAAGAGGTTCGCGCCTATGGGGCCGAACCTGTACTCTGTGAAACCCCTGGCACTGAGTTTGACCGCGAGGCCACCTACACCATTTTGGGCGTTGAACAATTTTGTGCGGATAACGGCATTGCCATCTTGCGCGTTGATCCAGAGGGTGGTGACGATTGGGTCGAACTCCAACCAGAGGGAGCAAAAAAACTGCGTCGCTTTCACATACCACGCATCCTCTCTGAAGCGTGCCTGATCAACCTGCCCGTTCTCAAGACACACGTTGTCTCTACGATGACTCTCGGTATGAAGAACGTGATGGGTATTCTGCCGCGTCCCGACCGCCGCTCCATGCATACCTTCGGCATCGACCAGAGTATCGTCGATATGAATCGCGGTATCAAACCTGACCTGACCATTGTAGATGGTAGCGTTGGTCAGGATGGCGAAGGTCCCCTCTATGGGGACAAGGCCGATCTCGAGGTACTTGTCGCCGGTCGCGACAGCCTTGCTGTTGACCTTGTTTGCTGCCAGCTTGTTGGTGTCAAACCCCGCGACATTCCACACCTCAAGCTTGCACTGGAGCAACTCGGCAAACCTTCCTGGACAGTAGTTGGTGAAGATGTTGGCGTCATTAAAAAGTTCCGTTTGCCAGCCCAGAAACCCTTGTATCGCTTCATTTTCTGGATGATGTATCCTCTGGACTATCCTTACACTTGGATAGCCGAACGTGGCAAGCACTTCTGCACCACGCTCTACAGCACTGGCCTGGTCGGTACCCGTCCACAAATTCAAGCAGAGCTTTGCACTCATTGCGGCAAGTGTGTCGAGGCCTGCCCGCTTCCCAACGTCATCGACCTCACCACCCTCAAGGTCAACTACGCCACCTGCCAGCGCTGCCTCCTCTGCTACGAAGCCTGTCCCGAACACGCTATAAGCGTAAAGGGCTACTCAGGAGCACGCCAATAAGCACACCGACAATCCATCATGTAGAGGCGACCCTTGTGGTCGCCCTAGACTCAGGAGTACGCCAATGACCGCATCAACAACACATCATGGGGCGACCCTTGGGGTCGCTCTGGACAACACCTTTACCATGATCAAGGGAGAACGATCATGACCATCCTTGTGACCGGAGCCACCGGTTTTCTCGGTTCTGCCCTCACCAGGGGACTGCTCCAACAAAAACAAGAGGTGCGTATTCTGGCACGCGACGTAGACAAAGCACGCACACAATTTGGGAAAGCTGTCACGATCATCCCTGGCGAGATTACCGACGTCGCACAGGTACAACAAGCTGTGGATGGTGCAAGTACCGTCTATCACCTCGTGGGTCGCCTATACCATCCCAGCGTTCCCACTGAACTGTACCGCATGACGCACGTCGAAGGCACACGTATTCTACTCACGGCCTGCCAGAAGCTGCCTCAATTGCAGCGCATTGTTCATTGCAGCACCACTGGTGTCCACGGTGTCACCGGCCCCACTCCGGCTGCCGAGGATGCTCCTTACGCCCCTACCAATCCCTACGAGGCTACCAAACTGGAAAGCGAGATGCTCGCCCTTCAAGCACATCGTACACAGGGCTTACCGGTCAGCGTCGTGCGCCCAGGACTGGTCTACGGCCCGGGCGACTTACACCTGCTAGGCTTTTTTGCCTCCATCAAAAAAGGTCTCTTCCGCGTCATCGATGGTGGTAAGGCCCTTCTCCACCCCATCTATATCGATGACATGACTCAGGCCTTTCTCCTCTGCGCTGAACAACCACAAGCCATTGGGCATAGCTACAATATCGCTGGAAGTTCCCCAGTCACCATTCACCAACTCGCCACAGCCATCGCTCATGCTCTCGGCAAAGAATTGCCTCGGGAGAGCATTCCACTCTGGCTTGCTAATCTGGCTTCTGACATCTTTGCTGTCATCCCCGGCTTTGCGGGTGAACGCGCTCCACTCACCCGTAGCCGCGTACAATTTCTCACCAACAGCCGCGTTTATAACACCAGTCGTGCAGAAACTGAACTTGGCTTCCAGCCACAAGTAGACCTGGACACGGGTATGCAACACACGGCCCAATGGTACACTAAGCATGGCTACTTATAACCTTCACGGGACATAGCGTATCTCTCTATGTCCCCTACATCGTTAACTTTGACTCTATCAAATCATTCGCAGATTTATACAACAACATGATAACAAGCCTATGGATGGGAATAATTCTAAAGAGTTATAAGAGGTTTATATGCAAGAAGAGCAAGATTCACCATCACAACCATATCACAATAGCTTCCTATTGCCAGACGACGATTATGACACCGACGATCTTAGTGTTCAGAGTAATCAGCACGTGATGCGGCTCAGTGGGATGATGCGGGCGGTACGTCTTCCCGCGCCCGCGCCTCACGAATTCTCACCAAATAGTCACGATGCCGACATGATTGAAGAGTATTGGCCGAAGGGCATTCAACAAACCGGTCCTTTGCCCGTCGTCAACCTCTACGGCAGCGAACCCTTTGGACGCACACAACCTCATCCAGCGGTGAGAGTAGCAGGCATAGCAGCATCACAGGCAAGTAGACAACCAGCCTGGAAGACCTTTCTCAGCACACCTGCCGTCAAAGTCACCATAGGTCTGTTGATCGGCATTGGTCTCCTGTACCTCGTCTCACGCTTTGTGGATATTCCTACAACTATGCAGGTATTACGCCAGAACCTGACCACGCCACGCGGCATCACTCTTGGTTTGCTCTCAGGCGTCGCCTTCCTGGCCGCCTTCAGCATTCGTGGCGTGCGCTGGAAGCTCTTCCTTAACCCCATAGGCAAAGTCAGCACCCTCAAAGCCATCCAACTCTTCCTGGTGGGCATTTTCCTCAACTTCCTCTTGCCAGTACGAGGTGGTGAGGTAGCCAAAAGTCTTATGCTTAAACGCATCGCCGGTATCCCTGTGAGCCAATCCTTGCCTACTGTAGCGATGGACAAAGCCCTTGACCTCATGCCATCCCTCTTCATCATGGCCATCGTCCCCTTCCTGGGCATGCAAATGGACGCTACCCTCTGGCTTGTTCTGGGTACAGTCGGTGGTCTTCTCATCAGCCTGATCTTCTTTGTGGGTCTCGCCGCCTGGAAACGGAGTGCCGCCATCCATCTCTTGCAAAAAATGACCGGCCTTCTCCCCCAAGTCATTCGCGGCAAAATCGAGGGTTTCGCTACTGGCTTCGTGGACTCTCTGCTTATGGGAGCCAGTCGTCCCAGAATCTTCATCCCGGCTGTTCTGCTCACATGTGTTGCCGTACTCTTTGATGGTCTCTTCGCCATGCTCGCCTTCTGGACTATCGGCTTCGCCATTCCCTTTAGTACTGCCATCTTTGGCTACACCGTGTATAATATGTTTTATATTTTGCCCACCCCTCCTGGACAGGTGGGCAGTAATGAATTTGCCGGACTGCTTGTCTTCCATGTCCTGCTGGGTCTACCGGCCGACAAAGTGACGGCCATGTTTGTCTTCTCACATCCATGGGCCGCACTTCTCATGGCAGCAACCGGCATGGCTTGCCTGAGCGCACTTGGCCTGAACCTTTCCAGTGCAATGAAGGTACAAACGGAAGGAGAAAAAGCTGAACTGCCGCAGGAAGCAAGGCAATCTGAAGTTGCACAAACATAAAGGAGACCAATGTTAAATATACGTGCAAAACAACTAAAAATAAGTACCTATGGATACGGTTTGACTGCCATAACCCTTATAGCCTCCGCCATCCTCCTTCGTCTCGTCCTCACTGCCCTTGGCTGGCCCGATACTAACAGTGATGAAGGCACGATGGGTCTGGAGGCTATGCATATTGCCTACCGCCCTCACGAACTTCCCATCTTCTTATATGGTCAGAATTACATGGGCGTGTTGGAGGCATATTTGGGTGCCGTCTTCTTTCGTCTCCTGGGCATCTCGGTATTCTCACTGCGCCTGGGTATGCTCCTCCTCTTTGCCCTCTTTCTGATCAGCATGTATTTCCTGACCCGCCTCATCTATACAAGAATGCTGGCCTTGTTCACCTTGATCTTGCTAGCCCTGGCAACTAGAGTCTTGTTCCTGACTGAGCTGGTAGCGGGCGGTGGTGCCGTTGAAACACTTCTTTTTGGTTCGCTGCTCTTGCTGCTCTCCTCCTGGCTCGCTCTCAGCTTCGCACCCAACAGATCACCGCATCAGCAATGGTGGCGTTTTCTGGCCTATGCCGCTTGGGGCTTTACGGCGGGCATTGGCCTTTGGAGCCATCTGCTGGTTGCCCCTTTTATCCTGGTAACTGGCCTGATTCTACTTATCTTCTGCTGGGCTGAAGTACGCAAATGGGCCTTGCTCTTTCTTGTGGCAGGTCTCGTTATTGGCTTGTACCCCCTGATTGTCTACAACCTCCATGCAGCTCCCGGACAAAATTCCTGGGATGTCTTTTTGCAACTACACCAGGGCGATGCCCCTAAAACTCCCGATCATTTTTTATTTGTGAAGCAAATTATAGCTACCCTACTCTATAGCCTGCCCATTGCAACCGGGCTGAATACATGCCCATGGCAAAACTTACCACTCTTTGGTCCAGCTAGCTCTCAAACCCTCTCATGTAGTCTCATTCAGGGAAGTTGGAGCCTCGTTTACCTTACTCTTTTCACCATCAGCACCATTCTGGCCGTCCGGCCCCTCTGGAAACTCTGGCAACTGCACCGGCATCAGCCCGCTTCATGGTCTACTGAGAACAGGCAAGCCGCCATCCTTCACTTTGTCCGCCTCATGCTCCTTGCCAGTACTGCCCTTACCATCGTCCTTTTCGCTCTCAGTCCTGTCGCAGCTACTCGACCATGGAGTACGCGCTATCTGATTGGTCTGCTGGTCAGCATACCTGCTATACTCTGGTCTCTCTGGCAAAGCTCTGGTCTATCCAATGGCAAATTCCCCTCGACATCATGGGCGAAGTTCTTCCTCATCTTCAGATGGGCCCTGCTTGTCCTTATAGTTGGCACACTCCTGGTAGAAACGGTCGAAAACGTCAGCCTTGTCCCTGGCATAGAGAGCCTCAATCAGCAACAAGAGGCTCTTGTTCACGATCTCAGCAGCCGTCACATCCAGCATATCTACTCAGACTACTGGACATGTGACCGCCTCATTTTCCAGAGCCAGGAGCATATTATCTGTGGTGTGCTTGATACGGATATGAAGCCCGGTCTCAATCGCTATCAGCCTTACTATACTACTGTCCATGCTGACCATAATTCGACCTATGTTTTTCTCAGCGGCTCCGATTTTGCGACTGCCTTCATGCAAAAGGTAGCACAGGCAGGCCAGCACTATCAACAGCTCAGCTTCGATGGCTATGTTGTATATCTGCCTCAATAAATGATTGTAACGCGATGAGGGAGGTATGTTTGCGCTCGGCATGATGGCCCTTGCGCTCCCCATGATGGCCGCAAGGGCCATCACTACTATATACGCCTGTATCAGCCAACGAAGGCGTAGTATAGTAGTGATGGCCCTTGCGGCCATCATGGGGAGGCGGGGCAGCCATCGCTTCCTCCGCAAAAAGTGACGCTCGTCCCGCTTTGTATCTACTGTTGCAAACTTTCTTTTCTATGTGCTATAATCCCACTGGTATCATTAAAAGAGTTAACGAATGGGGTGAAGCAATGAAAAAGAATGAGCCACCCTCTGCATGGGCATCGTTGGCCCTTGCGTTTGAGCTAGGCTTTGTCATAGCTATCCCCATTGCTCTAGGGGCTATCGGAGGTGGATACCTGGATAGCCACGTCACTCACACTAAAGATGTATTTTTACTGCTCGGGTTGCTGCTTGGCCTGATTTTGGGAATATATGGTGCATACCGTTTACTAGCACCCTTCTTGAAGAGATAGACGGGAAGGAACCATTGCTAACGAACCAGAACCAGCAGAAGCTCGGCGCACAATGAGGAGGATGCCGAGTGGGACTCTGGCGACTTATCGAAATAAAGATTCAACCGGATGTCATTTTCAACATTGGTCCTCTTCCGGTTACAAACACGCTGTTGTGTACCTGGATATCTATTATTGTCTTAGTAGCAGTTTTCTTCGCTGGCACGCGCCGTCGTGATCTGGTTCCCAGAGGGTCGCAGAACTTCTTGGAATGGGCTGTTGAGTCATTGCTAGGGCTGGTCGAGGGCGTCTCCGGCAAGGAGAAAGGCAAAAAGTTTTTCCCACTGGTTGCTACTTTCTTCATCTTCATTCTCGTCTCGAACTTGCTGGACGTCTTCCCTGGTGTGGACACCGTTGGCTCCATCAACACTGACGCTATTCGCGCTGCCCATATCACCGCCCAGCCCGTCTTAGGGTTCCTACTTTTTGGCGACCTTTCTGACAAGCTCATTCCCTGGATTCGTCCCGCTACTAGCGATCTGAACCTGAATTTTTCCATGTCGCTTATTGCGGTCATCACGGCACAGTCCTTTGGCTTCTATACTCTGGGGCCATGGGAGCATCTCGGCAAATATTTCAGCCTGAAAACCTTCTTCAAATCGTTGGCGAAGCTCGATTTCCAGGGTGTTTTCCAGGGTTTTATCGAGTTCTTCGTAGGTATTCTTGAACTCGTCGGTGAAGTAGCCCGCATCATTTCCCTGGCCTTCCGTCTTTTCGGCAATATTTTCGCAGGCAGTGCGGTGCTGGCAGTCTTTGCCTTCATTTTGCCTTTCCTGGCTGATATCGTCTTTATACCGCTTGAACTATTTGTGGCTTTTGTGCAGGCTCTGGTCTTCGCCCTCCTGACTCTGGTCTACCTGGAGATCGCGACAACCGGCCACTCCACCCATGGTGACGAAACTGAGCATGAGGCGTATGCGGAATACGAGCAAAGGGAAAGAGCTGCTGCTGCACATTAATGGAGGTACGCTCAAGCAACCAATATGTAGTGACCTCCCTTGTCGAGGTCAGATCAACAACACTTGCTACTCGCAGATATTTTTGCTGCGATTGCATAGATTTTATATTTACAGGTTTGTCCTTAAAGGAGGATTTCATCATGTTCAACACTCTTGCAGTAGCACTGGCAATCGGTCTGGGAGCTATCGGCCCTGGTATCGGTATCGGTATCGCCGCCGGTCAGGCTTTCAATGCCATCGGTCGCAATCCTGAAGCTGAGCCACTTATTCGTATCAACATGCTGATCGGTCTAGCGTTTGCTGAAGCTATCGCTATTTATGCCCTGGTTATCGCCTTCATTCTTCCGAAGTAGATAGTGTCCCTGGCAACCACAAGGGCTGCCACTACTATCGTCCCTATAGATATGTAGTATAAGGAGTATCCGTCGTGGATACACGTTCTGGCAGCCCTCGAGGCTGCCACTGCATGTTCTTTCTGAAGGTGTAGCGGTATGTATCCTTGTTCGTACCCAGGTGAACTACCTCTGATGAAAGGAGGCGTACAGTGATTTTCGCAGATTTATTAGGTGGCTTCGGTATTAACGCAGTTGCCTTCCTCTCGCAGCTCTTCAGCTTCGCTGTCATTTTCGTGGTGCTATGGCGATGGGGCTTTCCCGTCATTCTCAAGACTCTCAGTGAGCGACAGCGTGTCATTCAGGAAGGTGTCGAGAATGCCCAGCGTGCCAAGCGTGAGCTTGACGATGCTACGGCTCGCGCTGAACAGATTTTGCTCGAAGCTCGTCGTCAAGCACAGGAAACCATTGCCAATGCCACTAAAGCTGCCGAGGCAGAGTCTAATCGCATTCAAGAAGAGACCCGCGCTCGTGCCGAGCAGATTGGCAAACAAGAGGTTGCTCGCATTCAGCAAGAGGCTGCTCGCGCTCGTGCTGATCTCATCCGCCTTGTGGTCAATCTCTCCATCAATGCCGCGAGCAAAGTCATTGGAAAATCTGTCGATAGCAACGATAACCGTCGTCTGGTTGAGCAGTTCGTCAGCTCTACTGAGGCAAAGGAGCAGTAATGCTAAAGGGAGCGATAGCACGTCGCTACGCCGGAGCCATGTTCGAGATCGGAAGCAAGCAAAACCAGCTTGATCGTACCCTCAAGGACGTTCAGGAGATAGCCCAGATCTTTGCTCATCGCAAGCTGGCCTACCTGCTCCAAGAACCGAAAGTTCCCGCGCAGCGCAAAGAGACAGCCATACGCCAAGCACTGACGTCTAAGGTGCTGCCGACATCGCTCAACCTTGCGCTGCTCGTTGTCCAGCGAGACCTGGTTGAAATTATGCCGAATATCGCCAGGGAACTCGAACAGCTTGTCATGAACTATAAAAATCAGGCAGTAGCACAGGTTACAACAGCAAAGCAGATTGACGATGCTCAGATGGCCCTGATCAAGCATGCGCTTGAACAACGCACCGGCAAAAATATTATTCTGCAAACGCGGACCGAACCCGCTATTCTTGGAGGTGTGGTCGCCCGTGTCGGTGATCAAGTCATTGATGGCAGCGTTCGTTACCGCTTGAACGCACTCCGCCAGCAATTGTTACATAGTGCCGCAAGTAGTAGTGCGGGTTTTTTATCTGAGGCAGGAAACAACGGCTTGTCCGCCCCTGCCGAACAGCTTGCACAAGATATCTCACAACCAACCGCCCAACCAAGCGGCAAGCAGTAATTGCGGAGGGGCGCAATGAATTGCGCTCAGCAAAACTTCATTTCTGTATATTGTCTCCCTTCCCTAGATTCAAAGGGGAGAGGATTAAATTGAGGAGGAAACAACGATGGCATCTTGGGCTGATGAAATCAGTGCCATCATAGAGAAAAACATCGCCGGCTTTGGTGCGGAAACCGAAACTGCCAGCGTTGGCACAGTCATCGCTGTACAGGACGGTATCACCCGCGTCTATGGTCTGCAAGATGTAAAATATCTCGAACTGGTAGAATTTCCTCGCACAGGGATTATGGGATTGGCCTTCAACCTTGAAGAAGAGACGGTCAGTTGCCCTATCCTGGGCGATTATACGGTTATTAAAGAAGATGACGAGGTTCGTACCACTGGTCGCGTTATCTCTGTCCCTGTCGGTGATGAACTGATCGGTCGCGTCGTCAACCCTCTCGGTGAACCAATTGACGACCGTGGCCCCATCAACACTGATAAGACTCGCGAGGTCGAGCGTATTGCCCCTGGCGTGATCACCCGCAAGAGCGTAGATACGCCGGTACAGACCGGTATCAAGGCCATTGACAGTATGATCCCCATCGGGCGTGGTCAGCGCGAACTAATTATTGGCGACCGCCAGACAGGTAAATCCGCCATTGCCATTGACACCATCATCAACCAGAAGGGCAAAAACCTGATCTGTATCTATGTTGCTATTGGCCAGAAAAACTCGACGGTGGCCCGCACTCGCGAAATTTTAGAGCGGAATGGCGCGATGGAACACACCATCATAGTAGCCGCTGGCGCCTCTGACCCGGCTCCCTTGAAGTATCTGGCACCCTACACCGGTTGCTCGATGGGTGAAGAGTTCATGGAGAACGGTAAAGACGCTCTAGTGATCTACGACGACTTGACCAAGCATGCTGAAGCATATCGTAACATCTCGCTGATCATCCGCCGCCCTCCTGGCCGCGAAGCCTATCCTGGTGACGTCTTCTACCTGCACTCCCGCCTGTTGGAACGTGCGGCACGTCTGAACGAAGATTACGGCGGTGGCTCACTCACAGCTCTGCCGATCATCGAGACTAAGGCCAACGACATCTCGGCCTACATTCCGACAAACGTCATCTCGATCACCGACGGCCAGATCTTCCTTGAGACAGACCTCTTCAACGCTGGTATCCGTCCAGCCATCAACGTCGGCCTCTCCGTCTCGCGCGTGGGTAGTAGCGCACAGACCCGCGCAATGAAGCAGGTCGCAGGCTCTCTGCGTCTTGACCTTGCCCAGTTCCGTGAACTAGCCGCCTTCGCGCAGTTCGCCTCTGACCTTGACAAGGCCACCAAGGCTCGTATTGATCGTGGCCAACGCCTGACCGAAATTCTCAAGCAGCCACAGTACCAGCCAGCATCTGTCGAGAAACAGGTTATGCTCATCTACGCTGCCACCAACGGCTACCTGGACAATACATCCGTTGATCAGGTTGTAGCATGGGAGCAGGCATTCTACCGCTATATGGACGCCAACCATCCTGAGATTGGCCAAGCCATCATGGATAAGTCTGTTGTCGGCAAAGATAAGATGTCTGATGACTTGCTGAAAAAGCTTGGGGCCGCTATCGATGAGTTTAACCAGACGGCTGCACCGGGGAGCAACACGACACAGCAGCGTCAGCAACGCTAGGAGGCGCATCGATGCCATCAACCAGAGAGGTTCGGCGGCGCATACGCTCAGTTAAAAATACAGCACAGATCACCAAAGCCATGCAAATGGTGGCAAGCAGCAAGATGCGACGAGCACAGGAGCGTGTCCAGGAGGCACGCCCCTACTCTGAGCAGCTTCGCGCACTCGTCTCGCGTCTTGCCAACGCCACCGGCGATGACCTTGGTGAAGGGGTCGCCCTGCTCAAACAACGACCGGTACGCACTATTGGTCTGATCGTCATCACGCCAGACCGTGGTCTCTGTGGCGCATTGCCTAGCAACGTCAATCGCAAGGCTCTGTCTGTTGCCCTTGAGCAACAAAATGCTCAGGCGCAGCAGGGCCAACGTCCACAGATAGAATTCGTAGCCGTTGGTCGTAAAGGTCGCGACTTCATTGTGCGTAGCGGACAAAATCTTATTGCCGAGTTTGTTAACTATGGCGATAAACCCACACTGAACGATGCCAGAGCCATTGCACAAGTGGCGGTGGATTCCTTCTTAAAGGGTGAAGCTGATGTTGTGTACCTAGTTTACCCTAAATATGTGAACACCGTGACACAGCAACCAACCGCCATGCAATTACTCCCTGTGCAGCCGCCAACCAGTGAAAAAAACGAACAGAAAACGGTCGAGTATATTTACGAGCCAGATGCACAAAGCATTTTTGAGGCATTACTGCCCCGCTATGTCGATGTACTGGTCTATCAAGCACTGCTTGAGACTATTGCCAGCTTCTACTCTGCTCAAATGGTAGCCATGAAAAACGCTACCGATAACGCACAAGATCTTATTCAGGATCTTACACTTGCCTATAACAAGGCACGTCAAACCAGCATCACCACCCAGATTCTCGAAGTGGTTTCCGGTGCTAATGCCCTGTAAACAGGAGAAATAGAAATATATGGCAACAGAAGTAGGCACGAGAGGTAAGATCGTGCAGGTATTGGGAGCCGTCGTAGACGTCGAGTTTCCCCCAGACCACCTACCCGAAATTTATCACGAAATTCGTACCCGTATAGCCGGTGCTGAGAAAGACCTGATCCTTGAGGTTGAGCAGCACCTGGGCAATAACTGGGTGCGCTGCGTCGCTATGGGATCCACTGACGGTCTTCAGCGTGGCCTGGATGTCTTCGATATGGGACACCCTATCTCAGTTCCTGTCGGTGCCAAAACCCTCGGACGTATCTTCAACGTCCTGGGCCAGGCAGTAGATAACAAGCCGCAAGTTGAGGATGCTCCCATGTATCCCATTCACCGGCCAGCCCCTAGCCTGGAAGATCAGGCGTCCAACATCGAGGTCTTCGAGACTGGTATCAAAGTTATCGACCTTGTCTGTCCCTTTATGAAAGGCGGTAAGATCGGTGCCTTCGGTGGTGCCGGTGTCGGCAAGACCGTCATTATTCAGGAACTTATCAATAATATCGCCAAAGGTCATGGTGGTTACAGCGTCTTTGCAGGTGTAGGTGAGCGCACGCGTGAAGGCAATGACCTCTACCATGAAATGATTGGTGCAGGCGTTATCGATCGTCTTGCTATGGTCTTTGGGCAGATGAATGAGCCGCCTGGCGCCCGTTTGCGCGTAGCTCTGACCGGTCTCGCTATCGCGGAATACTTCCGTGATGAAGAGGGTAAAGACGTTCTGCTCTTTATCGACAATATCTTCCGCTTCACCCAGGCCGGTGCCGAGGTATCAGCCCTACTCGGTCGTATGCCTTCAGCCGTAGGATATCAGCCCAACCTCGCTGAAGAGATGGGTGAGCTGCAAGAGCGCATCACCTCCACCAAACGTGGTTCGGTTACCTCCATGCAAGCCGTCTACGTTCCGGCTGACGATTACACTGATCCGGCTCCCGCCGCAACCTTTGCACACCTCGACTCAACACTTGTGTTGGAGCGTGCTATCTTTGAGCAGGGCATCTACCCCGCCATTGACCCGCTAGCCTCCACCAGCCGCTTGCTTGACCCACAAATCGTCGGTCAGGAACACTATGATGTCGCTCGTGGCGTCCAGCGTGTCCTCCAGCGATACAAGGACCTCCAGGACATCATCGCTATTCTCGGCGTCGATGAACTCTCCGATGAGGATAAGTTGACTGTAGCGCGTGCGCGTAAGTTGCAACGCTTCTTCTCACAGCCCTTCACCGTGGCGCAGGTTTTCACCGGCAAGGAGGGTCGCTACGTTCCACTGAAAGAAACCATCAGCGGTTTCAAAGATGTTCTGGAAGGTAAGTATGATCACGTTGGTGAAAGCTACTTCTATCTCAAGGGTGGCATCGATGAAGTTGTGGGCGACTACGAAGCCGAGCAAAAGAAAGGCTAAGCTATGGCGACACGCAACACTCTGCATGTCGAGGTCGTCACTGCCGAGCGCGAGCTATATAACGGCGAAGCAGATGATGTAAATGCACCAGGGTCAGAGGGGCAGCTCGGTATTTTACCAAGCCATGCCGCTCTGTTAACTATGCTCAAAGCAGGTCCACTTACCATCAAACTAAGTGGTGCTGAAGAGCCATTGTTTGTCTCTGGCGGTTTCCTCGAAGTCTTTGACAACACCGTCACCGTGTTGGCTGATACAGCCGAACATGCTGAGGAGATCGATCAGGCTCGTGCTGAGGAAGCTCGCCGCCGTGCGCAGGATAGTCTAGCACAGGCTCAATCCAATACGGAACGTGCCGATCTACAAGGCGCGCTCGAACGAGCCGTAGCCCGTCTCCACGTAACTGAAATTTCTCGCCGACGCGGTGGTCGTCGCGTCCAAATGCCACGTTCCGAGCAGTAAGCACTCGACCTACGCCAGACAAAAGGGCCGATGCAAGTCATGCATCGACCCTTGTCCTTAGAAGTTTCCACCAGCACCGGCATCGTTACCACTATTCCCAAAGTCACCGCCTCCACCAAAGTCACTACCTCCACCAAAGTTACCTCCTCCATCACCGCCAAAGCTGCCACCAGCACCACCACCGAAATCTCCCCCATTGCCAGAGTCTCCACCACCAAAGCTTCCTCCTGCTCCGCCACCAAAGTCTCCACCTCCATAGTTACCACCCTGATCGCGGTTCTCGTCACGGGCCTCATCTTCACCGCGTTCTTTGCCTAACTCATAACCAAGCAAACCGCCTGCAGCTGCACCTATACCCCCGGCAGCCCACGGATTCATACCCTGCCCCTGACCATAACCGGGACCGTAGTTGGGTGGATAGCCCTGATTATATGGTTGATCATATGGCTGCTGATAGATCGGTTGCTGGTAAGGAACATTTCTTCGTCCTCCAAACCTTCGACGGCGCACTACAGCAAAAACAACACCTATGGCAAGCACAATCAAGCCAATGCAACACAATGGAACAAACAGCCCTGGGAAAAGCCCACCGCCCGTATTGCTTGAACCAGACGGTGTATTACTACCTGTATTCGTGTTATGCCCCGCTGATAGCGAACTTTCTAAAGAGCGCATAGCGGCCAGGGTTGCGTTGGTATAGTCGCCTTTAAAATTGCTCTTGAAAGCGGTATATGCAGCATTATAATCGCTAGGGGTTAGGGGCACAGTTGAATTGCCCGCAATGTACACGTACCTATCTCCCGTATCAATGGCCATGACAATCAGGCCTGAACTCTCATGGCTCTTTGCCTGCTGTTCAAAAGTTGCTTGTGTGTCATTAAATCTCTTAATCGTATAGATGCTCATGGGGTACGACAGATTGCGTCCCTCATTCTGTATCTGGTTGACATTCAGTACACCAGCTGCATCATTGACATTTACTGTACTGGCAAACGCACTTATCGAGGTAAACAGCACTATACACAGTGCCATAACTGTAGCGAACAAGCCTATGCTTAGTCTTCTCACACGAGACCATCTTTTTGTAATCATAACGAACTTCCTTCTCTCATAGAACAAAACTCTCTCGCTTGTGTAACACCTATACATAACGATATACGGTTCAGCCTCCCTCTTTGATACAAAATTTCTATGGAGCTAAGCAAAAATACCGACATTGCTATGCAGATTTTTACCTAAAAATCTCCTACCGTTCCACTTCCAAAGTTATCTCGCCATCCAGCGTCACCGTTCCTTTATCTCCATCAACCATCACACGCTGGCCACTCTTCAACCTCTCAGTGGCTACACCGGTCCCCAGCACAGCCGGAATGTGATACTCACGGGCCACAATCGAACTGTGGCTGAGTGGACCGCCCACGTCGGTCACGACCCCCGCGGCCAGGGCGAAGAGCGGCGTCCAGGCAGGCGTTGTGATCCTTGCCACCAGAATATCACCCTGACGCATCTGGTCGAACTCTCCGGGACCGTGAATGACCCGCGCCAAGCCGGTGATACTGCCAGGACTGGCGGCGATTCCTTTCAGCACATTGCCCTCGGCCTGGTCGGTGCGGGCTGGCATCATGTTGGTGAAATCGATCCCCAAAAAGCGGGCCCCACCTTTAATTGGCAAGACTACCGGCGGCGTGAGAGTACGTTCTTTCTCCCAGGTCGCCCGCCGCTCGGCTACGACTGCTTGATAGTCTGCTAGTGGCTGTGCTGGTTGCCCGGCGTCCAGTGCGCTTGCTGCCTCCTGCAATTGGTCTATCGTCAGCCAGAATACGTCGTCCGGGGTGTCGATCACCTTGCGCGTGACCAGCCGCCGCCCGATCTCTCCTAGCATATGGCGCACAACCGGCCAGCCCAGGCCCACATCCGCCAGTGCATCTTCGCGCAGTGGGGCAAGGCGCTGAGCCCACTCTACAAGTCGCTGGAAGGTTCTCAAGCGGAAGCCATGCAAGCGAGCAACCATCGCTCGTGTGGCCTGCTTACGTGCAGCCTCTGCAGCAGCCTGACGTTCATAAGGGTTTGGTGCCTGATCGCTCAGGAAGAACTTGAGCGTTTCTAAGATCTGCCCTGGATCATCAAGTAGCACGGCTTTGGCAAAGTCGAGGTCATAGATGGTATGCCCGAAACGGGCCAAGTGATCGGCTAGCCTTCGCCAGAATTCGGACCATCCTCTCTCCTCTCCTTTCTCTGCTGTCCCTCGTGCTGCCTGCTCGCGGTACGCCTCCTTGAATTGCTTGCTCGACATGTTCGCCAATGCGGCGGCCAGTTCCGGTTGTTCGCGTACCAATTGTGCCAGATCGTACAGCGATTTCTCGGCCTGTATCGGTGCGCTGTCGAAGCCCAGCATAAACGTCAGGGCAGCAGGACCATTGCGCCCCTTGAGAAATTTGTTGTATACCTGGGTAAAGAATAATTCGCTCATGTATGCCGCTGGCAGGATGCCGCTCTGTACAGAGAGATAGTACTGAGCAGCTTCGTCCGTGATGACACGCACTCCATTGAGCAGTTCTTCGGCTGACGTGCTGGCCAGGTCCTTTGTTTGCCATCTCTTGACAAGCTCGGCATACCTGGAACGCTCCTCCTGCCAACGCGCCTGCGCGCTGCGCAGCAGGCCCGGTAGTTTTACCGCAAAGATGTACGGTGTCACGAGGGCTATCTTTACTGTCTGTGCAGCCGTCCAGGCGAGGCCATAGTAGCCGTACCCGTTGATGATCGGCATGCTCATAGGAAACACGTCTGCTATTCCGGCGCTCTTCATGAGTTCATTCATGGCTCTGTCCCACGCGGGGAGTCCGAGCGTGGCGAACAGGGGCGAGATCGGATCAGGGAGCAGTTCAAACACACTACTACGATAGTAGCTCCCCTTCGGATTGGGCAGTTTCCACTCTGCTGCTTGTGTCGCCTGCTTCCCGGCGGCTGACTCCGGCAAGGCGGTGATGGGACGTGCCTGCACGACGAAAACCTGCCCATTCTTCATCGCCCACTCTATGTCCATTGGCCGACCATACAGCTTCTCGATCTGCTCTCCGATGCGCGCCAGTTCAGCCGCTTGTTCAGCAGTGAGCACCGCTTTCTTGCGCTTCTCGGCTGGCACCGGCTCCTCATGCGTGCCTTCTGGCGTACGCACAGTCATCACGTTTTTCTCGTTGATCTCCTGTTCAATAATCTTGCCGCTCACCTTATCAACTACTATCGTGTCGGGCGTGACCTGTCCTCCGACAATCGCTTCACCTAGCCCCCACGCTGCGTTGATCATGATCTGGTCGCGTGCGCCGGTCAGAGGGTTCGCGGTGAAGAGGATGCCTGCTGCATCGGCTGGCACCAGTTCCTGCACGACCACGGCCAGACTGACATCTTCCGATGCAATACCCTGACGAGCGCGATAGCCAATAGCTCGCGCCGTCCACAGCGAGGCCCAGCAACGCTTCACTGCATCCAGCACTCTTATCTGGCCTCGTATGTTCAGGTACGTCTCCTGCTGACCCGCAAACGACATCCCAGGCAAATCTTCAGCCGTAGCCGAGGAGCGCACGGCCACCGCCAGTTCACCTCCGCCAAGCTCGGCATAGGCTTTGTGAATTGCCTCAGCAATATCATCAGGAATCTCCCCCTCGGCAAAGAGCGTGCCAATACGTGCCGAGGCATTTTCCAACGTAGCAGGCTCACGAGGATTGACAGCAGCTACAGCCGTGAGAATGGCTTCCTGTAAGCCATGAGCCGCCACAAAACGCCGATACGCTTCCGTAGTGATATAAAAACCTGGAGGTACAGGTAAACCAGCTAAAGCCATCCGCGCCAGCGAAGCTCCCTTGCCTCCCACTTGCTCTAATGTAACACCGGCAGTATTCAATGGCAGAACCACTGCTATATCAGAAACCTGTTGATCGATACTCATTTGCTTCTCTCCTTAAAAATTGGAAATGACAAAATGACTACTTGATGTTATCTGGTCATATTATATCATCAACAACGTTAGGAAAACGCTACGAAGGGTACGGTTCATTCGCTCTTTTGGAGTGATTCTTCTCTCTTTCTCCTATTCTACCATCTTCCTTCTTCCACTCCTCTTCCCTTTCGCCAACAGGGTCTTCTATAGACCCACTGTTAAAGAAAACATACCTGGAGCGTGCTAAGTGTAGCACCGTATTTTCTTCTTTCGAGAAAGGACACACATCTATGCGCATTGCTTCTTCTGCACACAGTGGCATGGCAAACATGCCTGAGCAGGCCGCGACGCAGGCTACCTCGGTCACCTTGAGCGAGGGCAGCCTCTTCGTGCTTGCAGTGGTCCGTCTGTTCGTCGGCCTTCTCTGGTTCCAACAACTCTTTTGGAAGTTACCTCCCAGCTTTGGCGGACTCCATCGGTATGTCGTGGAGGAAGGCCAGTACACATTCTTGCCCGCCTATGCCTTCGTTATCCAGCACCTCCTTCTCCCCAACTTTTTCCTGTTGGGGACTTTCACCTGGATGGCTGAACTGGTGGTGGCTCTTTGCTTGCTCTTTGGCATCTTTTCCCGCTTTGGTGCGTGGCTTGCCACGTTGCTCTCGCTGCAACTGTACGTAGGGCTGGCCTACGCGCCGGGCGAATGGTATTGGACCTATGGCATGCTCGTCTTGCTAGGGATCACGCTCGCTGCTATCCCTGCGGGACGACGCCTGGGCGTGGATCAATGGCTTGCTCCACGATTAGCGCAGGCGAGCGAGAATAGCCGCATTGCGCGGGTCGTGCGATGGTTTGTGTAGTAGGATGAAATGGAAGGAAAACCGACGATGATGAAGACGATTCGTCAAGGACTCTTGGCAGGGTTGTGTGCTGGGTTCCTAGCCGCACTGCTCTTTGTCGTGGACTACGGCCCAGCCAACAGTCTGCATGCAGTCGCACGCTGGCTGGCACTGGATAGTCCAGGAGCGGGAAAGTTTGTGGGCTTCCTGCTGATGCTGATTCTCGGCGCAGTATTTGGGGTGCTCTTTGGTGTATTGGGGGGAAGAGGGCAAGCCACACTGGGACGTGCGCTGGGCATGGGCTTGCTTATGGGCATCATCTGGTGGGTTGTGGTTGTCTTTGCGCTGGGGACAGTGGTCAATCACCAGAGGTTGGATCTCGGGTCCTGGCTCCTTTCATTCATCCCCCTATTGGTCTATGGACTACTTCTGGGGAGTATCTCGTTCCAATGGAGGCAGCAGCATACATGAACGTCCGCGCTCATGACTTTGGAGAGGTGCCCATTCTGGCACAGAAACACTATGAAGCCCCTTCGGTCTTTACGCCGGAGAACTTGCTGCGCGAGGCACGGCGACAAAAAGGACTCCCCGTCGGTACCGTTCCAGCGATCTGCGTGTTTGACCCTGATGGGGATCTGGTTGATTATCTGCATGCTACCAAGCGCGCTCACCGCCATCCAACCTGGGCGTGCTATCACACAGTGCTTGAGACGTTCGTGCAGGACGAGATCGAGTACGGGATCCTTGGTCGCGTGGTGGGTGCCCCCTTTGCGGTGCTGGTGGCCGAGGAACTGTTCGCCTCCGGATGCCAGTTGCTTATTAGTATCACCTCAGCAGGGCAAATTATCTCGATGGGCCATCCGCCTTATGTCGTGCTGATCGAGCAAGCACTGCGTGATGAAGGAACAAGTTATCATTATCTGCCACCTTCGCCCTACAGCTATCTCGCCCCGGCACTCAGAGAGATGCTCTGTTCGACCTGGGATCACAGTTGCGTGCCCCTCTCTGTCGGAGCCAGTTGGACGACGGATGCACCATTCCGAGAAACAGAGGCGGCCATCGCGGCGTGTCGAGCGAGGGGCATTGTGGCAGTGGAAATGGAGGCAGCAGCTTTGTACGCCATGGCGAGTGCCAAGCAGAAAGCCGTCATTTGTTTTGCGCATGTGACCAATCAAATGGGACAGGCCGAGAGGGACTTTGAAAAGGGGCAGGCGCAGGGAAGCATGACCGCTCTACAGGTGCTCCGTCAGACGGTAAGGAGTTGGCAAGAGGGGAATGTTTTATGAGTCTCATGAGTCGTTTTTTGGAACACACCAACTTCTTCGCTTGCCTGTGTGATGTGGCCCCTTCTGGCAAGTCGATCAACATCACGAGCGCTCTGATGCGTGTTTGGCCTGACCATCCCACACAGGAGTCCGATGGCTGTCTGCGGGTCTGCATCGATCTGTGGCCGACGGCCTACCGCTTCCGTCGTGGACACTGCATCCGGCTCCAGGTCTCTAGTGGGGCTCATCCCCATTTCGCACGCAACCTGGGAAAAGGGGAGCCGCTTGGGATTGCAACGACGTTCCATGTGGCAGAACAGCAGATTTATCACGATCCAGCTCATCCATCCGCAGTCACCCTCCCTGCCGACTAAGGATGTGCAGAAGGTAGGATGGACGTCACGGCACCAATGGAAGAGATCGGCTAGTTCTATCCTAGAATGAATAAGTGGGCAAGGAGTGAGATAGGAAAAGTTACCTTCAATTCCCATTGACAAATAGAACGTATGTTCAGTATACTATAACATATGTTAGTACAGATGCTTCCTGACACGATGACAAAGCTCGCCCAGATGGGTAATGCAACAAGCTTCGAGCCTGCTGGTGATCAACCGCAGCAGGAACGCCATCATGCGCCTTACCAATCACGTAGTCTGGCAGAGTGCATTACCAATGTGGCCACGCCCAAGGGTAGCAAACCGATCCTCAAGGCTATGGTGACAACGGCTTGCGAACGCAATTGCTATTACTGTCCCTTCCGCGCTGGACGAAGCAAAATGAAGCGCCTCACCTTCACGCCAGATGAGTTGGCTGGTGGCTTTGATACACTCCAACGTGCTGGCAAGGTAGAGGGCATGTTCCTGTCGTCTGGTATTATCAAAGGCGGCGTGACGACACAGGATAAGATCATCGAGACGGCTGAAATTGTTCGCAGGCGATATGGGTATAATGGGTACCTTCACCTCAAAGTAATGCCTGCCATAGAATATGACCAGCTCTACCACCTGATGCAACTGGCGGACCGTGTTTCTGTGAACCTGGAAGGTCCGACGCAGGAGCGATTGAATGCACTGGCCCCTAAAAAAGATTTTGAGCATGATCTACTCACGATGTTGCGTTGGGCTGAAGAAATACGCCGCAAGCATCCGGATGAAAAGCTTGCAGGAACGGTAACGCAGTTTGTGGTAGGGGCAGTCGGTGACACGGACCAGGAGTTGCTCTCACTCAGTTCGCGCTTGTACCGTAAGATGGGGCTCACCCGCGCCTATTATTCCGGCTTTAGTCCCGTCATCCAAACTCCCTTTGAAAACGTGCCTGCGACTGATCCTCTGCGTGGGCATCGTCTGTATCAGGCAAGCTTTCTGCTGCGCGACTATGGTTGGAAAGTGCAAGACTTGCTGTTTAACAGTGATGGGAACATGCTGCTGGATATGGACCCCAAACGGGCGTGGGCAGAGATGCATCTGCGTTCTGCACCTATTGAAATCATGACTGCTACTCGTGAGCAATTATTGCGTGTTCCTGGTATTGGCCCTGTAGGTGCTACTGCCATTATGCATGCGCGCTGCCTGGGTCGTCTCACCGATCTCTCTTACCTGCGTCAACTCAATATCCGTAATCCCGAACAAGCTGCCCCCTATATCCTGTTAGATGGGCATAGACCACTTTCACAGATGCTCTTGTTCTCGTAAATATTGAAGTGCTTACAAACGCAATTGTATTCGTAAGCACTCCGTTACGGTTGCTACTGGGTGCGCCACAGTTTTTTGCAGAGACGTGTGCGGGGAATCAGCAAGATCGGAGAAGTTTTTTTCGGTGGAAGCGAGTAAGTTGATGGCGAAGAAACGTTCACTCATTGCATGGAGGTGTTATGGGAAAAGTTATTGTAGGTGCCACTCTGTCACTAGATGGGTTTATGAATGACCGCAATGGTGATGTGAGCCGCCTGTATCCGGATCTAGAAGCGTTGCGAAGAACAGAGATGTTACAGGAAGAAATACAGACGACAGGCGCGGTGGTGATGGGCCGACGTGCCTACGACATGGCAGAGGGGGATGTCACGGATTACGAATATCAAGTACCGATCTTTGTCCTGACTCATCATATTCCAGAAAAGGTGGCCAAAGGAGAGAACGACCAGTTGACGTTGACCTTCGTGACTTCTGGGATCGAAAGGGCCATTGAACAAGCAAAAGCAGCCGCAGGTGACAAACATGTCATGGTGATAGGCGGCGCGAATACCGCTCAGCAATGCCTACGAGCCGGGCTGGTTGATGAAATCCATATTGGCATCGTCCCTGTCCTCTTTGGTGAAGGTCTTCGCTTTTTCGAGCCTCTCGTCAATGAACAGATGGAACTGGAAAGAACGAGGGTATTCGAGTCCCCGACGAGAACCGATCTTTGGTTCCGCGTTGTCAAGTAAGATCCGTACGTATTCGCATCAGCCCCACTCCTTTTGCCTAGATATTCTGTGTGCAAAAAGGTGTGGCGCACCCGTTGCTACTTGTAACGCTGACCGAATGACCTCCTAATGAAGGTGAAACTGTGTACAGACTCTTCTCAAAGTCATGCCTGGAATAGAATATGACCAACTTTATCGGCTGATGCAACTGGCCGATAGAGCCTTGGTCAACTTAGAAGATGGCATTTTGCTAAAGTGGTGGTTCGTTATACCGTTCGTGCAACCCACAAAAGAGCCTTCATGAACATTCCTGCTAGCGGCAGGCCGGTGGTATACACGGGAATAGCCATCTTCCGTATTGCCGATGGGAAAATTGTCGAACAGTGGCAGGAAGCCGATCTGATGGGTCTGATGCTACAACTGAGTGAAAGCACGTGGCGAACCATGACAGAACCTCTGGGCCAACGAGAGACAGAGGGCCTCCAGCACACGATGGACGTCACTGCGCCGATGGAAGAGATCGGCTAGTGCTTTCTCAGAAGGTGCTTGTCGTCAGGCATGATTGTTCTGGCGAGCAGTATCTACTTGTTACCTCGCATCGCGAGATCGACGAGCCAGGGGAATGTTTTCGCTATGCTGGTGAGTGGACTGTAGTAGCCGGGTACGATCACTTCGCGACGTGGTTTGACGACGAGATCGGCGATAGTGCGGGCTATCAAGTCTGGCCCTGGCATGGGTAGGCGTGAGCCTTTGTTCATATTGGTGTTGATGAAGCCGGGCGAAACTAGGGAGACCGCAATGCCACGAGGTGCTAGCTCGCGGTACAAAGATAACGAAAAGCCGCGCAAGCCGAACTTGGTACCTGAATAGAGCGGGCTGATAGGAATATGGCCTGCTACTGAGGCAACAGAGATGATGGTGCCATGATGGCGCTCCATCATCTCTGGCAGTACTGCGTGAGTCATGAGCATGGCACCACGCAAATTCACATCGATAATCTGGTTGATGTATTCGGCTGGCTCCTTGAAAAATGGTTTGAGTCGCCCAATACCGGCGTTGTTCACTAAGACATCGATGTGCCCAAACTGCTCAATGGTTTGCTCAACCAGGTGGGCGATCTGTGTCGCATCGGTGATGTCTGTGGGGATAGCCAGGGCATGGTGTCCTGCGTCGGTAATGGCGCGAACCTGGACGGCTAGCTCTTCGGCACGCCGGGCGGCCAGGATAACTTGCGCCCCATGCTGGGCCAGCTCTCTGGCGGTGGCGGCACCAATGCCTGAACTTGCACCTGTCACAATAACGACGGCATCACTCAAGGTTCTTGATAACCTGGATGAGCGTTGCTGCTCTTTTTCTGCTTTTGTTGTAGCCATTACACGCCTTCCAAATAGTATTGGGATGGTTGATTGCGTCCAAAACGCATCGACCTGACGGAACGTTCGATCTATTGCGTAGGGGCATCCTGTCCGGGGGACGGGTATGGAAGAGCCCCTGGGAGCGCATATCCACGAGGCGCGGCGGGCAGCCACAAGGGCCCCCGCACCGCACCACGCTGCCCCTGCCCCTACGCGATTGACCTAGCCAAGGAGCCCCTACACGACCTGCAAACGTTCTTAGAGGTTTGGAGGGTAGCCCCCAACTTGTACTTGTGGCTGCTGCTGCCGTATTTGATAATCAATCGAGTTGAGTACATCATGTACGACGTTACTTTGCTGGATCGCCCCTACTGCTGCTGTAACGAGTAGAGGATGGATGGCCAGACCGACGGCCCCGACTACTATCTGATCTACCCAGTCCTGTGCTCCTACTCTCACGAGTGTTCCCCCATTGACACGCTGTAAGGAGATACCCAGTGCCTTATTAAAACCGGTGATCGTCCTCAAGGTGCTTTCCTTCTTTAGTTGGACGTGCATCTGGTTGAAATCTCCAAATTGCTGTGCCTCATAGCCCTTTGATTGATATTCGAGTACTAATGCCTGAGCAATTCTCTGAAGGTCAAGGTCTTGTGTCTGATAGAAACGTGTTTCCATATTTTTCCTCTCTATCTTTATCATGTTCGTCTTTAAGTTCTGAGCTTCCTTTATATCACATAAAAGGAAGAAAGGTCTCTGAATAACTATACGGAGATGAGCCTATATGGTTGTTGTGAGGCTAAATTACTGAACAGAGGACCACTCTCCGGTGAATGTAGGAGGGATGGAACTGAAACGCGCTCGATTGGCTAGAGATTTGCCTCGTAAGGCAAGGTTCAAGAGAGGCAATCTTGCTTGACAATGTTTACCTCGTATGAGCAGAAAAGTGTCAAGTTCATTTGAACCATGCCTAAGCAATCTCTAGTCAATTGCATATCATGATGCTCTTTCTTTCGTTTCTAAAGCACTGAGAAGAGTGCTTCCTGCTGCTTGTGCATGTATGTCAGCCTTGACACGTATCGCAGAGCGGTGTGCAAGCATAGCGGGGGTGATGCGATACACATCTTTGACTAAGTTCAAACGCTCAAGCGTCCAAATGACGTAGCTGGAGATGTCAACCTGCCACCAGCGTAGGCCATGAAAGGCGGAGCGAGGGAAGGCATGGTGATTGTTATGCCAGCCCTCGCCAAAGGCGAGCAGTCCAACTACCCATTCGTTGTGGCTGCGATCGTTGGTCTCAAATGCACGCTTGCCAAAGGTGTGACA
>Ga0137371_10000002_pt1 | contig 136482 bp, 80 predicted proteins | sample SagtaG_7_FD_104919 | JGI IMG/M metagenome (GOLD analysis project Ga0137371, IMG submission 104919) | Vadose zone soil microbial communities from Sagehorn Ranch, Mendocino, California, USA - Sage1_R_40_16 metaG | ecosystem: Environmental > Terrestrial > Soil > Vadose zone | place: USA...
ATTGCCAACTATGTAGCCGCCCCCAACATCGCTGCTGTTACCAATCTCCACATCTTCACCTGGTCGATACAATCCCCACTCGTTGCCCACGGTGTCGTCGTGATACGTGTGCCCCTCGCCCTTTGGTGGATTCCAATCATCGAAATCCTCAACTTCGATGTTGTTGTTGCTTGGGACAGACCAGGGCGTCTGCGTTGCATTGTGCGGAGAGCGGGATCCCGTGGAGGCATTAAAGGAGCCATAGACTTCAATTTCATTCCAGGCTACCCATGAAGGACTCGCCGTAGTAAGAATTTTCAGATAGCGAGTATTGTTGATGGCTGGTGCGAAGGTTGGTTCAAGCCACTGACCGGATTGTGTAAACCCGCTGGGCGTGCGAATGAGGGTTAGCGCTTGAGGATCTGTTCCTCCGTAGATTTCATGCGTCGTCTGTCCGTCCGGCAATTGGGCCACATTGAGGCGAATCTGGGACACGGTGGCTAATTGTCCCAGGTCGAGTTGAATCCACTGGGGTGCGTAGCCACCTGAGTTCCACATGGTACTCAAGCTCCCGTCCACTGCCAGAGACGGCGGCGCCCCCGGATAGCTGTTCGAGGCAGTCGTCGAAATGGGCCTGAGCCGGGAGAGCTTGCCTGCTCGATCGAACCAGGCCTGTCCCTCGTAAAGCGTGAAGGCCAGGCCGTTGATGGTAATGCCTTCCAATCCCACGGCTGAGGCAGGAACTTCTAATCTGACCCAGACTCCCGTTTGCGGTAACGCACCCATCGGGAATCGGCTCGTAGTCCCGGGCGCACCCCAGGGTATTAAGTCTGCACCCCAGAATGCTCGATGCTCCCAACTGCCGGCCGAGTCGTTCCACTGCAACATGATTTCCTGTGGCGGATTGCAGGGGTTGAGCAAGACATAGCTCACCAGTTTGTCACCGGGATTGATCGTTAGAGGCTGCGGCGCACCATAGAAAAAGTGCTGGTGAATACCCGCTGCCGCCGGCTCTGTATTCGACTGCGATCCGCTGGCCTTTTGGCTCGTGTCCCAGACCCACGTGCCTGCCAATACCGCGCCACTCGGCGTTTGGTCTTCCACCCAAACGTTATCCGGAGGCAGGGATGCGGGCGGAGGCGCGACCGGGACAGAACAAGTGGAGCAGGTTATCGATCGAGGTGTGCCCGCCAGACTAGTGCCCGTGCCTGCGAACTTCACTGTAATCGAATGCGGCTGGCCATTTTTCAAACTGGCAGGAACAGGGTAGCTGTACCCATGCAAGCCGTTGTCGCCGAGGTAGGCACCAACATCGGGACGGCTCTGGTTAGCCAGCACTGTAGCCAGAAAAGTAACGCCATCATAGATGTCGACACTGATTGACGTGTTGAGCCGATTCCGATCAGCTGCCCAGCCAAAAATTGTTGAGCAATCAGCACCGTCGTGCCAGCCTTCGTAAATTGGAGCGGCCGGAGTTGGCGTCGGGGTGGGTGTCGCGCAGCCGGCGGTTGTCACCCCTACGGTGACTGTAGCGAGCGTGAGCGGCGACTTACCTGAAACATCTTGAAGGTAAAAGATGGTCCCGTCACTTACGGATTTGCTGGTAGTCACCTTTCCACTCACCCCGCTGGCAATCAGAGCACCACTGGGGGAACCAACATGCACCTCGACCGTGATTGTCCCGGAGGAGCTCCACGTGAGGGTGGTGATCCCAAGGCCGGAGCTATCACAGACCTGAATTGGGTTCGGATTCGCTGTGATTGAACCGGTACCTGCGAGATTGGCGGAGACCAGGAAAGGAGAAAGCGATTGGTTGCTGTGAGCGGCCATTTCTTCAAAGCCGTTAACATGATTCATCCGCCGTGGGTTGAGAAAACTAGTGAGCATCCAAGCGGAATCGAATGCAACATCGAATGTTGGAGCGCTGCTTCTGAAGCTGTTTTTAAGTTTGGACGACGAATAGGCCGACGCGTTCGAATCTAGGGGTTGGGTCTTTCGTGCGACGTCAAGGCCCGGAAGATTGGGAGAGGCTTTCGTTGTGACAGCTAAAGTGCTTCGGGCCAAATTACCATCCGGTCCGGCTGAGCTACCCCAAAAACTGGAGGCTGCAGGCAGCACGCAGCACACAACCAAACAGATTACGCGAACGAACGTGATAGATGTGGCGCGAAGTGGCTGGCTCATGCTATTTGACTCCTCTGAGTGCTGCTGGCGAAGCAAGGCTTCATTGACGAACTAAAGCTGTCAGTGCCGAACTAAGACCGTGGCAACCCAAACCAGCGAGAAGTTTCCAGAATATTTCTTCACCTGCCCCCTGTGTTGGTCGCGTGCTCAGCTATCACTTATCGCCATCCGGCCGGAACGACTTTTGTGCCGGCAAAGGTAATGATGAGAGCTGGGTGGCGTAAGCGAGCGCGAGCATGCCGGAGATGTAAAAGGAATATTTCACCATGGGCTTAGTATTGTCAGAATAGATTTCCGGTTCTAAGATAAGACCATCGGAGTTCCATGAACCCCTCCTGACTTACAATTTTCTCGCACCGCCAAAGAGTGCTATAGAGGGGACAGGAAAGTCCTTAGCAGACTCTGAATTTTTTATTAATCAGTTCCTAACGCGAGCATGAGCAAACCAAGCAGGCTTCGCTACGAATTCGGGCCTTTTCTACTCGACGCTACAGAGCAACTCCTGCTGCGCGATGGACGGCCCATTGCGCTCAAACCAAAACTGTTCGATCTGCTGTTGATACTGGTCGAGAACAGCGGTCATGTACTTGATAAGAATAGGTTGATGAGCGAGGTTTGGCCTGACACTTTTGTCGAGGAAAGCAGCCTCACCGTGGGTATCTTCGCACTGAGGAAGGCCTTGGGAGACGGGCGCAACAACCATTCATACATTGAAACCGTGCCCCGACGCGGTTATCGCTTTGTTGCCAATGTTACTGAGGCGCCGAATGGAGGCGGTGACTCGGTGGCGGCAAGGCGCGCTCGGTTGAGCAGCAACGGTGAGGAGAGATTCGAGGCAGGTGCTGGGGTAAGGTCCCTCGCTGTCCTTCCCTTCAAATATATAGGAGCAGAGGCAGGTGATGAATACCTGGGGCTGGGGCTGGCTGACGCACTGATTACTAAGCTTACTAACCTAAGGCAGATCAGAGTTCGACCAACGAGTGCCGTGCGCGAATACACCCGCGCCCGAGACATTACGGTGGCGGGCCGAGAGCTAAAGGTCGACGCGTTGCTGGATGGAAGCATTCAGCGGGCGCGTAAGCGAATCCGAGTGACAGCCCAACTCGTCGACGGGCATGACGGCGCAACGTTGTGGGCCGAAAACTTCGACGAGAAACTGGCCGACATTTTTTCACTGGAGGACTCTCTTTCGGATCAGGTAGTAAGAGCGCTGTCGCTCAAACTAACAGGCGAAGAGAGAAAACAGCTGGTAAAACACCACACTGAGAGCACCGAGGCGTATCACGCATATTTGAAGGGCCGTTACTTCTGGAATAAAAGAACCGCAGAAGGTTTCAAAAAAGGTGTTGAGTATTTTGAGCATGCTATTGCCTTAGACACGAACTACGCCCTGGCCTACGCCGGATTAGCTGACTGCTACCAATTGCTTAATGGCTACATGTCCCGTCCGCCGCGTGAGCTTATTCCAAAAGCAAAGGCGGCCTTACTTAAAGCCCTTCAGCTTGACGATAGTTTGGCTGAAGCTCATACGTCATTAGCGCATCTTTTGAGACGTGACTGGAATTGGTCAGTTGCGGAGAAAGAATTCAAGCGAGCCATTGAATTGAATCCAAACTATGCGACTGCTCATCATTGGTATTCCACTTATCTGACAGTGATGGCGCGCTTTGATGAAGCCTGGGCGGAAATCAAAATGGCCCAGGAGCTTGACCCGCTTTCGCTCGCCGTCAATAGAAGCGGGGGAATACTTTTCTACTTCACGCGCCAATACGATCAGGCGATTGAACAACTCCTGGATACGGTTGAGTTAGACCCAAACTTCGGCTATGCGCACTTCGTCCTGGGAATGGTTTACGCGGCAAAGGGAATGTACGACGAAGCTATCAAACAGTATCGGAAGACTCAAACACTCTCGGGGAAAGGCCTGGAGCTGACGGCATATCTAGGCCACATCCACGCCCTGTCTGGCAGGAGAGGCGAAGCGCAGAAAGTGCTGGATCAGTTGAAGGGACTTTCAGACCATGGCTATGAATTACACTATCACATAGCGCTGATCTATTTGGCCCTTGGAGACAAGGATCAGGCGTTCGCGTGGCTTGAACAGGCATACAACGAGCGGGATGAAGAGTTGGGACTGCTCAAAGTCGACCCGATGCTGGATGGCCTGCGTGCAGACCCGAGATTTATGAGTTTGCTAGAGCGCGTCGGGCTTGGTCGTTCGCAAAGCTGAGGGCGAGAACTTTAAGCTTGTCGCAGAAGACAGTGCACCTTAGTCTGAATCTTTTCCTGCCAGGGTTGCGCTACGTCCCATTTCAGATCCTTTTGCGGTAGAGGATCTCAAGCAGAAGCCCGCGCGTTAACAAGGGCTTCCGTGGAGCAGCTTTGACGAGCCCTCCCTCACGGTTCGATCGACATTCTGGCAACGTTCATCATCGGCACTCGCTCGATCTTACCAGTCTTCATAATCACGATAATCTGACCGTTGTCGATCACGACGCGACGCACGGTACTCATCGGGCGCTCGATCTTCTCACCATCTCTTGTCTCAATAATCAGACGCGGTCCTGTTTCTGCCTGGGGCGCAGGCGTGCCTGCAGGTTCGGTTGCCGGCGCTTCGCGCCCGGTACTCTTCCCGGTTTCTGCAGACTTCTCTCCGCCTTCAGGTGCTGCCGGCGTAGTATTCGTTTCAGCTTTCTCGCCGGCAGTGCCTTCAGCAGTTGTTGCGGAAGGGATAGGCTTAGCGCGACTGGGGCGAGGCGGGCGTGTTCGGGTCGGCTTTCTTCCGCGCGCGGTCCTGACGGGTTCAGTCTTTTCCGGTGTTGCCGCCGGGGCTTCTACTTTTGGTTGGCCGGCTTTCTCTTCAACTGCGGCAGGTGGCTCCTGGATGGGCGCAGGCGGTTCTTCAATTCGCGCTCCAACCGCCGAAGCGCGCTTCCCCTTTTTGCTTGAAGCAGACAAGGTTGGCGTCTCATCGGCGGGGGTAACATTGTCGCCAGTGGAGATCTCGCCGCTGAAAGGTTCGAACGAGCCGCCAAACTGAATGCGATAGCTGCCTGCCTCGTCGTTTGGGCTGCGCGCTTCCACTCGCAGAATTAGATCCTGACGCGCGCGCAGGTAGATGCTCTTGGTGGTTTTTGCCGATACTTCACTGGCGTACAAACTGATTTTAGCCAAAGGCCTTAAACCTATCGACGTGAATACGTCCACGTCGCCGTTCAGATTCTTGCTTTCGACCGAGATCAAAAGGTCCCCAGGAGTCGCGGTGAAGATGTAGAAGTGGCGCGTGAGGCGAGGGTCTCCCAAATCTCTGACTGCGATTGCGGCGTTGATATCGCCGGCGCGAATTGGCGTGGGCGTGTCCTGTTCGATTGACTGTCCAAAGGCGCTGCCAACTGCCGTCAGCACAACAGCAAGTGCCAGAACATGGCCCAGCATGCCGTTGAAAAATTGTAGGATGAATAACTTGAATGCGTTTGTCATTTGTAACAACTGCTGACTCCGGAAGCAGCTCGCTAACCGAAAAGACTTGGCAAGAAACGACTCCTGACCACTCGTTGAGAATCGACCGGCTTGAATGCGTTTTAGAATATCAGATTTGTGATGAATCGAAAATCGCGGGCCTTAGACAGGATTTACAAGAAATCCCTGCTGGGAACGTGGAGGCTTCGTCTTGCTGGGAACGCGGTGTTTAGAGTACCGACTTCAGTCGGGCTTTTTTCCGGCGTGTTAAGAATTTTTCGGCGTCTCAAGAAAAAGCCCGACTGAAGTCGGTACTCTGAACACCGCGCTCCCAACTTGATTCGCTAATGAGGAAACTGGTGGAACTCAAAGCGGTAAGCGCAGCAGCGCCTGGCAACCTCGCCGCTCTGGCCGATTCTCCAGCGTCAACGTCCCACCATGGGCCTCAGCAATCTGGCGCGAAAGAACCAGTCCGATGCCAGACCCTTTGACTTTGGTACTAAAGAAAGGCACGAACAGGTTGGCCGTGTTTGCCAGTCCTGGTCCTTCGTCGGCAATCCAGACTTCAAGCTGGCCGTTGTTTTGACTCCAGCCGACCCCCACCGCGCCTGTGTTTTCCATTGAAGCATCCACCGCATTGCGCACCAGGTTTATCAACAACTGTTCCAACTGCGCGTTGTCCCCCTGGACCACCAGCTCAGGACCAGAAACAACTTCAACCGGCAAACGCCTTTCGAGACTGGCTACGCGCCGCACCAGCTCTCCAATGTTCAGCGGTTCAAATCGAGGCTGTGGTAAGCGCGCAAGTTTGGAATACGACTCGACGAAGCGCGCCAGAGAATCGGCGCGTGACGCAATCACCTCCAGCCCTCGCTTCATGTCATCGTCCCAATCATGGGGGCGCGGCTGCCGCCCCAGCAGGTTTGCCAGACTCCCGGCAACTGATTTGATCGGCGCCAGTGAGTTATTCAGCTCGTGGCCCAGCACGCGCAAAAGTCGCTGCCAGGCGCTGCGCTCCTCCTCACGCAGTGTCTGACTGAGGTCCGTCAATACCAGCAACTGGTGCTGTGCGCCGCCTTCGCGAAATGTGCTCTGGCGGATATCCCAACGGCCGAAGCCACCGGGAAATATCATCTGCATCGTACGCGGGCCCTCGCCCTGCTCGCGCTCGAAGCAAGCGGCAAGTCCAAGCTCCAAGCTGGTGCGGCCCAGCAATCTTGTGGCTGGCTGGGCGAGCAGTCTTTCGCCCGCCCGGTTCACCAATCGCAAGCGCTGGGCGCCATCGAAAGCGAAAACGGCCACATCGATTTCCGACATGACCGTTCGTAATAAGGCGGTTGCCTCCATCGCCCCCAGCCTTTGCTCGCGCAATGTCTGCCCGAGGTCGTTCACTTCGAGCATGACTTCGCCAAGGGCATCGCCCGTCGCAGCGCGTCGTCCCCGAATGGAAAAGTCGCCTTCGCGGATAGCGGCGAGAATGTTCGAAAGAGTTTGCAGCGGCCGAACTATCCGTTGTTTCAGGTTGAAGGAAACTCCGAGCCAGAAGAGCACAAGGAATAGATCAATGGTCCATTGCACCCTGCCCGAGTAGCCGTCGAACCAGAGCAGCGCCGCACAGAGAGCGACGGCAGGAAAACCGGCGGCCAGGGCCAGAATGGTAACTCGTTTTTCAAACTTCAGGCGGCCGCCGCGCTTTAGCGCAGGGTCGAGGCTTGAAACTATTGAGGCGTCCTTCGGCAGTTTAGAAGAGGTGCCCATAGGTCTGTCCGACAAACTTCAGTTTGTCGTTGGTTACGTCACTCTGGTCATCGACCAACTAAAGGGAGTTCCGATTAAGTTAATGCGGACCCGAGTACTCCAAAACCCGCGCAGCGGGTGGAAGCATAAAGCCTGGGGTGGAGCGGAGCGAAACCCCAGGATGACGAAGGATAAAAGAGCCGAAGCGCGCGGAGCGTGCGATAGCGCAAACGCTGAGATTTGGCCACGATGAATGGCTGTCGGCCGCTTCGCGGGCTCTTTTCTTCGTACTCCAAGTAGCCTGGGGTTCCGCTCCGCTCCACCCCAGGCTTTATGCTATCGCCGCGCTTCGCGGGCTCGGCTACGACAATCCATACTTTTGCAAACGACGGTAAAACGCACTGCGGCTCAGACCCAATGCTTCGGCGGCGCGATTGGCGTTCCCTTCAAAACGGGCCAGAGCTTTCGTAACCAGCAGACGCTCAGCTTCTTCCAGACTCATTTCCTCCAATCGCGCCGACAGACTGGCATCAGGCGTGGACCGCAACGCCAGATCGAAAACTGTTATCAGACCGTTGGAGCTCATCAGCAGGGCGCGTTCAATTACGTGGTCCAACTCCCGTACGTTGCCCGGCCAGGAGTGCTGGCGCAAAGCATCAATCGCCTGCGGCGTTAATTCCATGGTCCCTCGGCGGTACCGCTCGCTGTGTTGCCGCAGAAAATGCTCAGCCAGCGCCGGTATGTCTTCACGCCGATCGCGCAGCGGTGGCAGATGAATCTCCACGGTGTTCAGCCGGAACATCAGATCCTGTCTGAATCTGCCCTGGGCTACATCGGCATTCAAGTCGGCATTCGTAGCCGAAAGCAGGCGCACGTCAACCTTCCGCGTCTTCGACGAGCCTACCCGTTCAAACTCCCCGGTCTCCAGGACCCGCAAAAGTTTTGGCTGCAGATTGAGCGGTACGTTTCCGATTTCGTCGAGGAACAACGTGCCACCATCAGCCAGCTCGAACCGCCCGACGCGATCCGTCTTGGCGTCGGTAAAAGCCCCGCGAACATGACCGAATAACTCGCTTTCGAATACGCCTTCAGCCAGCACACCGGCATTAAGAGAAACCAGCGGCTTTGCCGATCGGGCAGAGGCTGCGTGCAGGGCGCGCGCCACCACTTCTTTGCCGGCGCCATTTTCGCCGGTGATCAAAACGTTAGCGTCTGCCGGTCCAATCCGCTCGATGAGTTTGAGCACAGCTTTCATCGCCGGGGACTCTGCGATTAGCCGTGGTTGCTGCGAAGCTGAATCGGCCGCGCTATCGCGCAGCGCCAGGTTCTCGGCTTCAAGACGTTGACCGCGCCGCAGGGCCTCTGCCAATTCAACCTGAGTAAGCACCGCCGCCAGCAAGCGCGCATTGTCCCAGGGCTTTTGAATAAAATCGCGCGCCCCGCGGCGCATCGCCTCGACTGCAAGATCCACGCTGCCCCACGCCGTCATGACGATTACCGGCAGAGTCGGATCGATGTTCTGGATTCTGGTAAGAAGGTCCATCCCCTCGCTGCCCGAGGTAGTATCGCGGGCATAGTTCAAGTCGATCAGAACCACATCGAGATCCCGCGAGTTGATCGCCTTGATCACTCCGGCCGGAGAGGAAGCAGTTTCAATCTCGAAGCGATCTCCCTTTAACAGTAGCCGCAACGCTGCCAGCACATCGGCTTGATCGTCGGCAATGAGAATTCTAGGCATAGGCAAAACGGTCAGAGACTCAGCGGTATTGGGAGGCTACCACAGTCCTGTATAAGTCACTCATTAGCGCGAGCCTCGGTTTTACTGGGAGCGCGGGCGCCCTCGCCCGCATTGCGCAGCAGGTATGAACTTTTTCCAAAATAGAAGGCCCGTCTTCCGTTATTTCTTGGCGCTCATTGCGGGCGAGGGCGCCCGCGCTCCCAGTATTACGCTAAGCTTTGGAGTTAAACTACATCAATACCGAATGCGGCGCTTGCATGATGATGTCCTATTCGTACCTCAGCGCTTCCATCGGATCGATGTGCGCCGCCCGGCGGGCCGGGATGTAGCACGCAACCAGGGTAGTGAATCCCAACACTGCTGCGACAACCCCAAAAGTCAGTGGATCTTTCGTGGTTACGCCGAAAACCAGGCTGGCCATCACGCGCGTAAGCGCGAATGCTTTTGAAAGCGCCAAGTTTCAGCATCATCGCGACGATCGCGCGTCTGATAGTTTCGCAGGGCTTCAAACTGGTGATATTTCCTGTATGTCCGATATCTGCTTGCGACGCGTAGCGTCAGCATGAATTTAGCCCGGCGTTTCAACGCCGGGATCACGTTATTGCCTGTCCTCGTCGCGTAGCGACGATTGAGGCCACCGCTTGTTTCAGCCGTCGCTACGCGACGCGAACACCTCGTCAACCTTCCCGGCCTTGAAAGGCCGGGCTAAATTCATTCCGACGCTACGCGTCGAAAGCACCCACGTCGGAACCTATTCGTAGCGTAGCGCCACCAAAGGATCGACTTTGGTTGCGCGCCGCGCCGGGATGTAGCACGCCAGCAATGCCACGATGAACAGAGTGGCGAGCACAAGCGCAAAGGTTGTCGCATCGGTGGTCTGCACCTCGAAGAGCAGACTCCGCAACAACCGCATAAGCCCGAGCGCGGCCACAACTCCAACCGCCATACCCGCAAGCGCCAACGTGAGCCCTTGCTTCAATACCATCCTCAGAATGTCTGATGCCTGTGCGCCCAGGGCCATGCGCACGCCGATGTAGTGGGTCTGCTGGCTGACGGAATATGAAACGACGCCATAAATGCCGACCGAGGCAAGCAACAACGCCACTCCTGCAAAAATGCTGATAATCAAAGCCGGGAAGCGTCGCATGAACGCCGCTGGTGACGTACTAATTAACTCCTCCATCGCCCGAACATTAAAAATCGCAATGTCCGGTTCCAGCGTACGGGTCTCGTTGCGAATGGCTGCTGCCAGGGCCGTTGGGTCTGCATCTGTGCGAACGACCAGGTTCGTCCCCAGAGCTGGATTCTGGGGGTACGCGAAGTAGATAACGGGTCTGATCGCCTCATCTAATCCGCCTATCTTTACATCCCCGACCACACCCACGATCTGGACTGACGGAGCCTGGCTTGAGGTGAACACCAGCTTGCGACCGATCGGATCGCGGCCCGCAAAAACTCTGTCGGCCAGACTTTTCCCGATGATCACTACCCCGGGGGCGTTCGCTTTATCACGTGCATCGAACATACGTCCGGCGGTGAGCGGAACGCCCAGCGTTTGGAAATAACTTTCGCTGACAACTCGGAAGTTGGCTTCAATCGCCTGTCCCGGCGCTGGAATGGGATCGCCCTCGACGCTGAAGCGTGTGGTGTTTCCACCTTGCAGCGGCAAATTGTCCACCGTGCCAACACCGCTGACACCCGGCAGCGATTGCACGCGCTCTTTTAGTTGCTCGTGAAAACTTATCTGGCGGGCGGCGTCGGTATATTTGCCTGGCGGCAAGACGACAGTCATCGTAAGAACGTTCTGCGGATTGAATCCAACATTCGACTGCAACAACCTCAGCAGCGACTTCATCATCAGTCCAGCGCCAACCAGCAGCACTACGGCCAGAGCGATCTCGCTCGTGACCAGAACGCTGCGGAGACGGTGACCGGCTCCTCCCGCGCTGCTTCGACCGCCTTCCTTGAGTACCTCGTTAAGATCGAGACGAGATGACTGGAGCGCCGGAGCCAAACCGAAAACAATGCCCGTCACCAGGGAGAGTCCGAAAGAGAATGCGAGAATGCTTGCGTCAAGGTGCAATGATTTAAGGAACGGCAATGCGTTGAGCTGAGTTTCCGGCAACGCCGCCACCAGACCGCCGACTCCCCAGTAGGCAATCAACACTCCCAGGACCCCGCCCGCCAGCGAAAGCAGAATCGATTCTGTCAGCAGTTGCCTGATCACGCGCCAGCGGCTCGCGCCCAGCGCGGTGCGAATGGCAACTTCCTTCTGGCGGGCGAGGGACCGGGTAAGAAGCAGGCTGGCAACGTTGGCGCAGGCAATCAGCATGACGAATCCGACTGCCGCCAGCAAGACCAGCAGGATTGGTTTGACCGGTCCTACAACTTGCTCTTGGAGCGGAATAAACTTCAGGCTTGTTCCTGCATGCGACTGCTTGTTCTCCTGCTCGATACGGCTGGCTATGACGCTTAATTCTGTCTGGGCCTGTTGGGGGCTTACTTCCGGCTTAAGTCGTCCAATCAGGTTGGTGCCGTGCAGGAAGCGCCGCGTCAGTTGTGCTTCGGTGGGTTGGTAAGGCCGCCAGAGATCGGCGGATCTGAGTGCAAACTGAAATCCCGCGGGCAGCACGCCGATGATGGTGTAACTGTCACCATTGAGCGTCAGCGATTGACCGAGGATATTTTTATCGCCACCGAATCGACGCTGCCACATTCCGTACGTCAATACAGTTACTCGTGGGGCGCCGGGCTTATCTTCACCGGACTGAAAGGTTCGCCCGATCAACGGCTCGACGCCGAGCAGTGAAAAGAAATTGGCGCTGGCTGCCGGAGCAAGGACGCGTTCCGGCTCGCCTCGCCCGCTCATGATCGCGCCGCCGCCGGTATAAGCGGCGACTCCTTCCAGGACCTGATTCTTTTGATAGTCCTGGTAATCGGGATAAGAGAATTCGCGCTGCGCAAACTCCTTCTGCGGCGTGCTCTCCCACAGGTGATAAAGCCGCTCGGGCGATTTGTAGGGGAGGCCGCGCAACAACGCCGCGTCAACGACCGTAAAAATCGCCGCGCTGGCGCCGATGCCAATGGCCAGCGTCATGATTGCAATTAATGTGAAGCCGGGCTTATTCAGCATCGTGCGCACGGCATAGCGCACGTCTTGCAGCAGTTTGCGCATCTTGCGTTCACCTCCGTTAGTTCTGTCCATACCTAAGCGCCACGAAGACTTGTTAGGCCGCGCTTCAGGGAAATCGGATGATCATATTTTCTAGCGGCATTTCCTTTCTATCTTTCTCGATCGTCGCGCCTGGTTGAGGTCTCCAACCGTTGTCTCTTGTCAACACCCCTAAATCATTAAGAACCCCCAGCACTTCATATGACTCGAACACAAAAGGCAGCCCTTCGGCCCCGAGCGGAGAGTTGCCGTCAACAATGTGAAAATGTAAGTGAGGTGAATCGGAATTGCCGGAGTTGCCTAACAGCCCAAGAACTTGACCGCGGCGAACTTTATCTCCGACTTTGACGCGAATGCCAGGCTGGAGATGAGCATAAAGCGCAAAGCGATCATGCCCCAGATCGAGAAAGACATAATTCCCGGCAGTCGTCTCAAGAGTGATTGGTACAGCTCTTTTCACGGAGAGCGGAACGTTCTCTGGGATGTCATCCTTAACAGCAAAGACCACCGCATCAGCTACCGCGAGAATTTCCGCGCCGTAGTCATACCAATTCTCATTCTTTTTGGGATCATCATGCACTAACTTCCCCTCGTCTTCTCCTTTTGCCTTATCTCCGAGTTTGAACCAATCAACGGCAAAGCGCTGGGAGATCCGATTTTTTCCATTTACTCTATTAGAGCTTCGGCGATGAATCGAAGTGTTTGATGGACCATTACCTGCCGCCCAGGTTCCGCTTCTGAACGGCGGCGTGATGACGACGGGGTTCTCTTTACTCACTTCTATTTGAGGGCCTTCGACATAACTTTCCTGGCCGCTGCCGTCCAATTTTGGAACTTTAAAGGTCAACTGGTGACGAAGAGTCGAAGGCACTGCAGCGTTTTCAACCGTGAGCCAAATATAGACTACTACCCTCATTCCGCCGCCGATGATTCGCTTATCAGGTAAATCACCGGAAACTCCCACATGGAACAAGCGACCAATGAGTTCCTCGTCCTTATAGCTGGCAATCGGCGAAGTGCCGTTGAGAATTTCAACACTCATTAGACCAAGGTCAGAAGATTGAAAGTTGGTGATGTGCAGTTCGTAAACGAGGTGCACTTTGCCACCGCTTTCAACTGGAGTCGGAGCGATGGGAACTTCAACATCGACTGGGGAAAAGTTAAAATATTTCTTTGTTTGGGGCGGAACATCTCGCTTAGCCTGGCTTACATGCCCAAGGCCAAGACACTGAGTCAAGAGCATTGTCACCGTCGCCGTGAATGCACCAGCGAATCTTAGCCGTCCCATACATTTCTCCTTCTTTATGCTAAAACCTCAGGAGTTGTAGCTACGTCGAAGTTATTTTCCATATTGAACAAAAAGCAGCCTAACGAACTATTCGTAACGCAGCGCCACCAGCGGATCGACTTTCATTGAGCGCGCGCCGAAATGCTGCAGGTTGGCAGGTCTCTTCACTCATCCCTGAGCGCCGCCATTGGTTCGACTCTGCTGGCTCGCCAGGCTGGTAAAAAACTCGCCAGTAATGCCGTGGCCAGCAGCAAGAACGCGACCGCGCCGAAGGCCCGGGCATCCACAGCGCCAACTCCGAATAAGGTGGATTGCATCGCGCGGCCAACCAGGTAAGCGCCGCCCAATCCAATAAGCACTCCTACGACAGCCAGAAGCGCTCCCTCTTTCAAAACCAGGCCCAGAACTCGCAAGCGCTGTGCGCCCAGCGCCATGCGCACGCCAAATTCCTGAGTGCGTTGCGCAACAGTGAAGGCCATCACGCCGTAGATGCCGACGCCGGCAAGTAGTAGCCCCAGTACTCCAAAGCTGCTGAACAACACCACGCTAAAGCGATCGATGGCTAATGACTCGCTTACGATCTCGTCAACAGTTTTCACGCCGGCAAGCGGCAGATCCGCGTCGACTGAACTAACCGCGGCAGCGATACTCTTGATTACGGTTTTCGGATCGCCGTCCGTCTTTACTACCATCGAGATCTGTGGCCAGGGGCTTTGCCAGAACGGCACGACAACCTCCGAATAGTCTTCGCGAGATCCTACACTGCGCAGGTTGTGAAAGACGCCGACGATCTGCAACTCTACGGGTTGCCCACTCCTTCCGCCGGGGATCGACTCTTCGACGGAAATCCTTTGCGTAAGCGGATCGACACTGGAGAAAAAGCGTTGGACAAAACGTTCGTTGACCATCGCGACCCGGGTGCTGCTGGCGGTGTCGTGATCATCGAGACTGCGACCCTTGATCACGCGAATTCCCAGGGCATCGAAGTATCCCGGTGTTACCATCTGAAATCCCGCTCCAGGACGTTCGGCAGGATTGGCCACAGGCCGGCCCACAATATTGAATCTCCTACCGAAGCCTGGTCCCCGAGCCGGCACTCCAGTCATTGCGGCCGCTTTTCTCACGCCCGGAATGGCCTCGATTTTTTCGAGCATTTGTCCGTAGTACGACCTGATCTGATCGGGCCCATTCAGACGGTTGGCCGGCACCGGCAAGCGAAACGAAAGAACATGTTCCGTGCGAATGCCGAGATCGACCCGCGTTAGGTTCCAAAAGCTATCGAGAGCCAGACCGCCGCTGGCCAGTAGGATCAGAGCCAGCGAAAACTCGGCTATCACGAGGGCTCGGCGGGCGTTGGGCCGGAGACCGCCGGCACCCATGCGGCCTCCTAACTTCAGTACTGCGTTCAGGTCGAGGCGAGTTGCTTGCCACGCTGGGGCTGATCCAAAAAGCAGACCCGCCACCGTCGTGACCGCAATTGTGAAAAGCAAAACCGGAATACTGATTCTGATGTGCGCCTCAGACGGCAACATCGTACCCACAGGCGGCATGACCGCGGCTATTAAGTCGATAATTACTCCCGCGAGCAGAATACCGAGTGCTCCGCCCAGGACGGCCAACACTAAACTCTCAGTAAGAAACTGGGTAAACAAGCGGCTTCTCGACGCGCCTAAGGCCGCCCTGACGGCGACTTCTCGCTGCCGCGACGTGCCGCGAGCCAGCAACAGATTCGCCACGTTGACGCAAGCAATCAATAAGAGGAACCCGACCGCTCCCAGCAGCAGCCAAAGATTCCGTCGAGTCGCATCCGTAAGGAAGTTAAGGTGCAACGGCTCTACGCTCACAGCGCGGTTGGCATTGGACTGCGGAAATTCGTTTTGTAGCTGACTGGCGATTCCGTTCATTTCCGCCTGGGCCTGGTCGACCGAGACGCCGTCTTTCAACCTCGCCATCACGAGCATGGACTGCGAATCGCGGTTGATTTGTTCTGAGCTGAAGACCAGGGGTACCCACAACTGCGAGTTAAAGCGATCATAAATGCCAGGCGGCAAGATGCCGACGACCGTGTACGACTCCCCATTCATCCTGATGTTCTTACCGATAATGTCGCGGTCCGCGCCAAAATGCTGACTCCACAATCGGTTGCTCAGGATTACAACGTAGTTCTTGCCCGGCTGACCCTCTTCCGCAAGAAAGTCGCGTCCGAGGAACATCGGCAATCTTTCCATTGTGAAAAACCCGGGTGTTCGCTGCGACGCGGCGACCTGCTCCGGTCGGTCAGCCGCGGCCACATTAAATGAGGCGCCGGACCATGCCCCCATACCCTGAAAGGATCTGCTGCGCCGCCTCCATTCAAGAAAATCGCCCGCCGAAACCGAGTTCCTGCCGCCTCGCACCTTGGACCACACCATGACAAGTTGGTCGGGCTGTGGATAGGGCATCGGCTCGAACACCGCATACACAACGCTGAAGATGGCAGTCGTCGCGCCAATCCCCAACGCAAGTGTCAACACTACGGTCACAGTAAAGCCGCGGTTCTTCATCAAGGTTCGTAAGCCGTAGCTCAGGTTCTGTCTCAAAGCTCCCCGCATGATGTTTCTCCTTGCGTGTCGATCGTTTACAGTTCTTACTCGTCCCGCAGCTTCGACCGGCATAGGTCCGATACTCCTAAAAGTCCTATTCGTAACGCAGTGACACTACCGGATCGACCTTCGTAGCGCGTCTGCTGGGCACGTAACAGGCAACCAGGGCAACACCGGTAAGCAGCAACGCAATGCTGACAAATGTTGCCGGATCAGTTGGTCCTACTCCGAAGAGCATGCTGGCCATCAATCGCGTCAGACCAAAGGCGCCCACTAAACCAAAAGCAACACCAATCAAAGCCAGCGCCATTCCCTGCCCGATCACCATTCGGAACACATCGTGCGGCTGCGCGCCGATCGCCATACGAATGCCTATCTCGTGCGTGCGCTGCGTTACCGAGTACGACATCACACCGTAGATGCCGACAATGGCCAGTACCAAAGCGATGCCGGCAAAGAGACTGAGCAAAGTCAGATTCAAACGTTCCGGCGCCACCGACTCCGCGCGAATTTCATCCATGGTCCGAACGCTATAGATGGGTTGATCGGGATCTATTGTCTTAACCTGTTGGCGCACCGCGGAGATCAACTGGTTCGGATCGCCAGAGGCTTTGAGAATAACGGTCATGCCGCCGCCCGGAACCTGCGCAAATGGGAAATAGCCCTGTACTCGATTTGAATCCTGGCTAAGGCCCTCCATCTTTACGCGCCCCACTACGCCAACCACCGTTAGGAACTGTGGCCGTTCCTCCCTACCCATTACTATGCGCTTGCCAATCGGGTCTTCGTTGGGCCAGTAGCGACGGGCAAACTCTTCATCAATCACGATTGTATTCAGTGCCGCATAATCGCTTTCAACTTCATCGAGTTTGCTGAGGTCCTTGCCGGCGAGAGACGATCGATCGTCGTGATCATCAAAGTAGCGTCCGCGCTTTAAGGGAATGTTCATCGCGCGAAAGTAATCAGTTGTCACCAGGCAGGCTTCCATCAGAGGCGTTTGGTCACGAGGGGGACGGGGCCGGCCATCCACCACAAACCCCGTCTGCCAACCATTATTCCCCAGCGGCAAACCCGAAGCTGCGGCAGTGGCTTCAACACCCGGCAAGCCGCGAAGATTTTCGAGCAGGCGGTTGAAAAACTGTTCGCGCTGTTCCGCGGTCGCATACTTCTTCCCCGGCAGGGCCACCGTGAAGCTGGTCAGATGTTCATAGGAAAAACCGGGATTTACTTTTTGTAGCCGGTAGAAACTGCGAATCATCAAACCCGCTCCGATTAGCAGCACCAGGGTGGTCGCAACTTCCACCACCACCAGTGAACTGCGCAACCAATGCCGGCCCGAGGTGCCGCGTCCAGTCTCTTTCAAAGTCTCATGAACATCGACGACGCCGGCCTGCAGTGCGGGCACCAGTCCGAAAAGAATTCCAGTCACAAAAGATAGTCCGATAGTGAACGCCAATACTCGCCAATCAAGAGCAATCTCCCGTGAACGGGGAATAGCATCCGGACTTATGTAGAGAATCAGTTTGATTCCCCATTGGGCAATCAACAATCCAAGCGTGCCGCCAATCAAAGCCAGCAACACGCTTTCCGTTAATAATTGACGCGCGATGCGCCATCTTCCCGCGCCCATGGCCGCGCGAATCGCCATTTCTTTCTGGCGGGATTGGGCCCGGGCCAGCAGCACGTTGGCGATATTCGCGCAGGCAATCAGCAGCACAAAAGCCACGGCTGCAAACAATACCCAGAGCGTGCGGCGAATGTCGCTAACGTAAATCTCAATCAGGGGCCGCACGCCGATGCCATTGCCGGCATTGGAATCGTTGTATTGCTTTTCCAGGTTGGCGCCGATGTTATCCATCTCTGCTTTAGCCTGTTGGAAGCTGACTCCCGGCTTAAGGCGCGCGACCCCGTACAAGCCAGGGTGATTGCCGCGCTGTAGCCAACTCACCTCGCTGGAGAGCTGACCGACCGGCACCCACATCTCGACGCGGCTGGGGTATTGAAAACCCGGCGGCATTATTCCAATTACGGTGTAGCTTTTGCCATTCAGCGTTAGCGGTTGATTCAGGATGCTCGTCTGACCGCCAAACCGCCGCTGCCACAAGGGATAACTCAGGACCACCACACGTGATCCGCCCGGCTTATCTTCATCGTTCGTGAAAAGACGGCCCATCAATGGATTGGCGCGCAATGCTGAGAAAAGATCGGCGGAAACCTGGCCGGTGATTATGCGTTCAGCCTCTCCGGCGCCGGTGAAGTTGTAATTGCTGCGGTTGTACACGCCAATTTTTTCGAAGACGTGATTTTGATTTCGCCAATCGATGAAGTTCGGATAAGAGATCGATATTTCCTCCATCGACTTGCTGGTCTCGTTCAGGAACACCAGTCGATCGGACTCGTCATAAGGCAACGGGCGCAGCAGCACCGAGTTGACGACACTGAAAATCGCGGTGTTCGCGCCGATGCCCAGGGCAAGCGCCAGGATCACCACGAACGTTATGCCGGGGTTCTTGAGCAACATACGCGCGCCGTAGCGCAGGTCCTGCCATAGTGTTTGCATTTACATCTCCCCTTTGCATTGCCGATTTCAAAGTGCCAATTGCCGATTTCCGATTTCTTCAACTCCCTACCTTTGGGACAGGGTGCGGAAGAGGGCCTGAGTATCGAACTGTCCAGCTAGGCTCCTCTTCTCTCCTGTCAGAACCACCTGCGGTAGCGGGTGGTTGATCTATCGATCCGACTTGCTTGATAACGCCGGTTCAACCACCCGCTACCGCAGGTGGTTCTGACCTATTCGTAACGCAGCGCCACCATGGGATCGACTTTCGTTGCGCGGCGCGCCGGGATGTAACAGGCGATCAACGCCGTCACCAACAGGCACAGTGATACCAACGCGAACGTCACAACGTCCGTCGGTTTGACCCCAAACAACAGGCTGCTCATCAATCGTGTCAGCGCGAAAGCTCCCACCAATCCGACGGCGATGCCGATTACTGCCAGCGCTATCCCGCCTTTCAATACCAGCTTCAACACATCACTCATTTGTGCGCCCAGGGCCATGCGAATACCAATCTCCTGCGTCCGCTGCGTGACGTAATAAGCGGTGACGCCGTAGATGCCGATCATCGCCAGCAGCAAGGCCACTCCGGCAAACGCGCTCAACAACAGCACTGGAGCACGTCGGGGCGCAACAGATGTTGCCAGAACATCGTTCATCGTCCTGACGTTAAAAACCGGTATCCCTTTATCGAGCGCTCGAATCTCGTTGCGCACCGCCGCGCTCATGCCTGGCTGATCGCCGTTGGTGCGTATTACAAGGGACATGCCCGACCAGGAAGAATCCTGAGCGTAGGGCACATACATCTGCGGGCCGGGATCGGCGTCCAGCGATGGCTTTGTCTCACCGACTACCCCGACGATTTCACGCGGGAACTTCTCGTCGCGCCAGATCGTGAGGCGCTTGCCTACGGGACTTTCGCCAGGCCAAAGCCGGCGCGCCATCGTCTCGTTAACGATCAGGACCTTTGGTGTTTCTTCGGTATCCTGCTCTGTGAAGGCACGACCGGTAATAAGCGGGATGTTCAAGGTGCGGAAATAGTCAGGCGTGGCAACGAGGTAGGCGGCGTTGTCGGACTCTTCTGGTGTAGCCGGGCGGCCCTCGCGAATAACAGCGCGCCAGACGTTGAAGGTATCGCCGCTTAGCGGCAGACTGAGCACCGCGCCGGCCGACTGCACGCCGGGGAGTGCCTTCAGGCGCTCGACCAATTGACGAAACATTTGAACCCGAGGCTCGCCCTGCGGATATTTCGCTCCCGGAAGTGACACTCGCATGGTGAGCGTGTTGTCAGGATTGAATCCCGGACTGACCTCGCGCAGACGTATGAAACTTTTGATAAGTAGCCCGGCGCCCACCAGCAGTACGAATGACAAGGCGATCTCTGAAACCATCATCAGGCTGCGCAGCCGGTTGCGACTCGCTCCTCCCGAGCCGCTACGCCCGGTTTCCTTAAGCCGCTCATTTAAATCAACGCGTGATGCTTGCAATGCGGGTGTCAGACCAAAGATCACCCCGGTGATGACGGCCAGCGCCACCGTAAAGACCAACACGCGCGCATCGGGTCTAATTTCATCGAAACGAGGAGTATTCGGCGGGCTTACCGCGATAAGTAGTTTCGTGAGCCAGACACCCAGTAAGAGGCCGATCCCGCCGCCTACGCTTGATAGCAAAACGCTCTCCGTAAGCAGTTGGCGAATTATCCGCCCGCGGCTGGCCCCCAACGCCGTGCGCAGCGCGATCTCTTTTGCCCTGACGGTTGCCCGCGCTAGTAACAAATTGGCCACATTCGCGCAGGCAATGAGTAATACAAACGCGACGGCGCCCAACAGGACCAGCAGCGACAGGCGCAGCCCGCCGACTAATTGCTCCTGCAAGTTCGTGACTCTTATGGTCCAGCCACTATTGGTTTCATTGTAGGTTTGCGCCAGGCGTTGGTTGATGGTGTCCATCTCGGCCTGCGCTTGCGATACGGTCACACCCTTTTTGAGCCGGGTGATTACGCTGACGTAGCGATTGTCACGCCGCTCTGTGGCGGGATTGATAGGGAACGGAACCCACAGTTCGGTTCGAGTTGGATAGTCAAACCCTGGCGGCATTACACCGACCACGGTAGCGCTCTTGCTGCTCAGCATCACTTTGCTGCCAACAATATTGCGGTCGGCGCCGAAACGGCGCTGCCACAACTCATAACTCATCACTACGACTGGCTCGCGACTGGGCTGCGCATCGTCGGCTTGCAAAGTCCGGCCCTGGAAGGCGTTGGTACGGAACAGCGGAAAGAAGTCAGCAGTCGCACTGGTCGCGCGCACGCGTTCGGCCTCTTCGCCGCCGGCGAGAAATACGTTGCCCGAAATAAACCCGGCTACTTGCTCGAAGACATGGTTCTGATTCTGCCAGTCAGCAAAGTCCGGCACGGACATGTTGCTCTGCGTGATTCCCTTTGATGGGTTAATACCTTCGAGCACAGCAATCCGTTCCGATTCCGGAAACGGCAGCGGGCGCAGCAGCACTGCGTTCACCACACTAAAGATTGCACTGTTCGCGCCGATGCCCAGTGCCAGCGTGATAACCGCAATGATGGAGAACGCCGGTTTTTTGGTCAGCGTGCGGACGCCGTAGCGCAGATCTTGTAGCAGTATTTGCATAACATCCCCCTTCGCATTGCCGGTTGGCAATTACCGATTGCTTGAACTCCCTTTCCCTTTGGGAGAGGATGGGGAGAGGGCCTGAGTGTCGAACCACCCAGATACGCCCCTCTTCTCTCCGTCACAACCACCTGCGGTAGCGGGTGGTTGATCTATCGGTCCGACTCTTTTGATAGCGCTGGTTCAACCACCCGCTACCGCACATGGTTCTGACCTACTCGTAACGCAACGCCGTCAGCGGATCGACTTTTGTCGCGCGCCGCGCCGGCAGATAGCAAGCCAGGAGCGCCACGACAAACAGCAACACCGTAATGACCGCAAACGTCCCAAGATCAGTTGCGCTTACCCCGTACAGCAGGTTTTTCACTACGCGTGTCAGAGCGAAGGCAGCAGCCAGGCCCACTGCCACCCCTATCGAAGCCAGCACCATGCCCTGTCCCACCACAAGCCTCAGCACATTGTTGACTTGAGCGCCAAGCGCCATACGAATCCCGATCTCGTGTGTCCGTTGACTCACGCTGTAGCTCATCACGCCGTATATACCGACTGTCGCCAGGACCAGCGCCAGCATGCCGAAGCCACCGAGGAGCAGCGCACCAAAACGAGCCGGGAATAAAGAGATGTCAATGTTCTCGGCAAGCGTAACTACATTGAAAGGCGGCAAATTGTCATCCAGCGCTTTCACCTCGCGGCGAACTGCGGCGATCAGATTCTTCGGGTTGCCGTCGGCGCGCACCAGCAGCGTCATCACCGGCGAAGGATTTTGCGAGAAAGGCAAGAACAGGAATGGCACCGGGTCTTCGCCCAGAGAGAGATACTTGCTGTCTCTTACTACACCGATGATCTCGCAGGAGACAGGCCGCCCGCCTCGACGCATCACTCGCAGACGCCGCCCGATGGGTTCTTCGTTGGCAAAGAACCTGTGGACCATCGTCTCGTTGATGATCACGACGTTCGGCGTGCCTGGCTGCACTTCGGCCGTAAAATCGCGGCCGCGGAGTAAGGGAATGCCGAGCGTTTGAAAGTAGTTCGGGCCGACTGTGTTGTTGCCGATGACAGGCGGGTTTTGGCCGGCCGGTGGTTCATGACCTTCAACAATCGTGGGCGCAGCCAGGGCCGGAGCGTAAAAGAAGCTAAGTGGCGCCGACTGCGCGATGCTTGCTGCCTGCACGCCCGGCAACGCTTGCACACGATTGACGAGTTGCTGGTAGAACAGTCTGCTCTTGGTTTCGTCATAACCTTGCGAACCCGTAGCGAGTGACATTGTGACCACCTGCGTCGCATCGAAACCAGGATTGATTGTCTGGGCGTTGCGCAAGCTCCGGAGAAATAATCCCGCCGCGACAAGCACCACCAGTGACATTGCCACCTGCGCGATCACAAGCGTATTCCGCAGATTGAATAGGGTGTGCCGGTGGCCGAAGGCGCTCCTTTCATCCTTTAATACCGGCACCAGCTCGGGCTTCGAGGCTTGTAGAGCCGGCACCAGTCCGAAGACGATGCCGGCCAGCAGGGAGAACAAAAATGTGAAGACGAGGACTCGCCAGTCAGCGCGCACATTAATGTTAATTGGTAACGGAATGGATGGCTTTAAGGCCATCAATAGATTGGTAACCCAAATGCTCAAGACCAACCCCGCGCTGCCGCCGAGAAAAGCAAGTAACACGCTTTCGGTCATCAACTGACGTACAAGACGGCTACGACTGGCCCCCAGCGCCAGTCGAATCGCAATCTCCTTACGACGTGCGGTTGAACGAGCCAACAAAAGATTGGCCACGTTAGCGCAGGCAATTAACAAAACGAGTCCGACAATGGCCAGCAGTATCCAGGTGACAGGCAAGAGCATCGTGCGAAAGAAAGGTCTACCATTACCGGCAGCGTAGACAGCGATGTGACGATTCGCATTCGTTTCCGGATAGGCCGAAGCAAGCTGGACTGCGACAAAATCCATTCTGCTCTGAGCTTGCGGCAAACTGACATCGGGTTTAAGACGAGCCATGATGGTGAACCAGCGAGCATTTCGATCGGTCAATGGATTCTGATTTGCACCCGCGGGATTCTGGTTTGCGCCCGCGCCGATAGTTCCCGACCGCAACTGCGCCCGCATCGATAGGGGAACCCAGAGGTCGCGCGGAAAAGCTTCTTCGGTACCCACGAAACCCGGCGGGGCCACACCAACTATCGTGAACTGCTGTCCATTCAAAACTACCGGCTTGCCGATGACATTTGGATCATTGCCAAAATGATCCTGCCACAGGGCATGACTGATCACTGCAACTGGAGCTGCGCCTGGCGTCTGATCCTCTTCGGGAAGAAAAGATCGGCCCCTGTCGACCGTGATCCTCAGCACGTCGAAATAGTTGGCGGAAACCGATGCGCCCTGGATACGGTCAGCCTGGCCGCTGCTCCCCATATTCAAAGCGACCCACTCATAAGCGAGGACGCCGGAGAAGATGTCCGTCTGCTGGCTGTAGTCCACATAATCCGGGTAAGAGACGTTGTTGTTCTGGTCGGTGAAAAGCCAGACGAGCTGATTAGACTGAGGGACCGGCAACTGTCGCAGGAAAACCGAATTCGCCAGACTGAAGATTGTAGAGTTAGCGCCGATACCGAGAGCCAGTGCCAGCACAGCAACAGCTGTGAAGCCGGGATTCTTTACCAACTTGTGTAACCCATAGCGCAGGTCTTGCCACAGTATCTGCATTAGCTACGCCCCTCCTCTCTCGGTCAGAACCACCTGCGATAGCGGGTGGTTGATCTATCGGTCCGACTTGCTTGATAGAGCTGGTTCAACCACCCGCTACCGCAGGTGGTTCTGACTTACTCGTACCTCAATGCCACCAGCGGATCGACTTTAGTGGCGCGGCGCGCGGGCACATAACTCGCGAGCAGTGCAACACCGACCAGCAACACAGCTACCGACGCCAGGGTCAGCGGATCGTATGGGCTGACTTTGTAGAGCTGGCTCGACACCAGACGCGCCAGCCAATAGCAACCAATCAGACCAAGACCCGTACCCCAGGCAACCAATGACAGTCCCTGAACCAGAATCAGTTTCAAAACATCTTTCTTTTGCGCCCCAAGGGCCATGCGAATTCCGACCTCGCGCGTACGCTGGGCAACTGAATAGGCAACCACTCCGTAAATCCCAACGGCGGTAAGCGTCAGCGCCAGCAAGCCGAAGACACCCAGCAGCAGGCTCTCCATCCGCTCGACATAGAGGGATCGTCCTACGTGCTCGTACATGGTTCTAATGTTGAAAACGGTGAGCGCCGGCTCTATCGAATGAAGCTGGGTTTGAATTGCAGGCGCGATGCTGGCCGGGTCCCCGGCGGTGCGTACCAACAGATTCATGCTGGATCGATATGACTGGGCCAGCGGCTGGTACATGGTATTCCGCGGAGCTTCCCGAAGATTCCTGTACTTGGTATCGCGGGCAATGCCGACAACCTCGAACGCTGAGTGGCCATCGCTGAAGCTCTGCCCCAGTGGATCTGTGTTCGGCCAGAACGTCTTCGCCATCGTCTCGTTGACGACGATAACCGGGGCTGATTTGTCGCGATCGATTCCGCGAAAGTCACGGCCGCGAAGAAGCGGCAGTCCGGTCGTCTCAAAGAAACGCGGCGCCACGCTGATGATCTCGATGGCAACTTTTGCGTCGATTGCCGGTTTGGTGGTGTTGGGGGCCAGGTCCATGCGGCTGCCGCCAATTGATACGGGCAGGGCGCTGGCCAAACTTATTGATTGAACTCCCGGCGTCGAGGAAAGATTATCCAGAGCCGCACTATAGAATTGCGCTCCGCGCTTCTCGTCGTATCCCTGAAGTCCCATGTTCAGCGACATCGCCAAAACGTTGTCACCGCTAAATCCTTTGTCGATGGATTGCAACTTCCAGAGGCTGCGCAGGAACAGCCCAGCGCCCGCCAACAGAATCAGTGATAACGTGACCTGCGTTATGACTAAGAGACTATGCAGCGATGGGCCTCTACGAAAAGCCGGTGTGGTAGTGGTTGCGTCTTTGAGTATCGGCACCAGATCCACTCGCGAAGCGCGCAGGGCCGGCACAACGCCGAACAAGAGGACGGTCAGGACAGAGACCACCAAAGTAAAGAGCAGGACTCGCGCATTCGGTGAAACCTGGAGCGAGAGTTCGCCCCCAGCTCTGGTCCGCAAATTTGAAGCAAGTTCCGAAGTCCAAAAAGCCATCAGCAGTCCGAGCGCGCCACCCGCCAGCGAAAGCAACAGGCTCTCCGTCAAAAGTTGACGCACGATGCGCCGGCGAGAAGCGCCCAGGGCCAGTCGAATTCCTATCTCTTTTCCTCGTGTCCTGGCGCGGGCGAGCAACAGGCTGGCAACGTTGGCGCAGGCAATCGCAAGTATCAGAGCGACTGCAATGAAGAGCAGCGTGAGCGGACGCGCCAGCTCGGCGACATAGACGTTGTTGCCACCGGCCGCCTTCGTCAGCACCGCACCCCACTTGCCACTTGCGCGTGCCTCTTCGGATACGCCGGGCAGCAGCGCAGTTAGTTGCGCCTGGGCCTGTGGGATCGAAGTGCCCGGCTTTAGTCTTCCCGCCAGACTCAACCAACTCATATTAGGGTTGCTCATGAGTTTCGCGTTGCTGTCGAAGCCCCCCATTTGCGGCAACGTAACCCAAACATCTGTCGGCATTCCCCGCAGCAGCCCGGAGAATCCTCTGGGCGCCACGCCAACGACTGAGAAAGTCCGGCCGTTTAAGGTGATCGTCTTCTGCAGCACCGACGGATCACGGTGCAGGCCTCTGGTCCAGAGGGCATCGCTGATCACGGCGGCCCGCGGTGCTCCCGGCCGCTCGTCGCCGGCGGAAAACGCGGAGCCTATCGCTGGCTGAACTCCCAGGACAGAAAAGTAATTGGCGCTGACATACTCGCCGCGAATTCGCTCGGTTTGATCTCCCGCTGCCAGACCAAAATTGGTGTCTGAATAGGCCAGCATGCCGGAGAGCGCTTCGTTGTGATCGCGCAGAACGGCGTATAGCGGATATGAGAAGTCGGTATGCGGCTCGCCACCTGCTTCGTTAGTGGCGATGTCCACGATCTCCTCGGGATGCTGTACCGGCAGCGAGCGAAGTATGACCGCATCCAGCAAACTAAACACGGTGGTGTTAACCCCGATGCCCAGGGCCAGCGACAGCACGGCGACAATGGTAAACGCCGGAGTCCTGGCCAGCATGCGAATGCCATAGCGTAGATCCTTTAGCAGTGTTCCCATCTCTTCCCTCCTGTCAGAACCACCTGCGGTAGCGGGTGGTTGAACTATCGGTCCGACTTGCTTGATAGCGCTGGTTCAACCACCCGCTACCGCAGGTGGTTCTGACCTACTCGTATCGCAGCGCCACCAGCGGATCGACTTTCGTCGCTCGCCGCGCCGGGATGTAACACGCCACTAACGCCACCAACGCCAGGATCACCGGAATCCCAAGGAAGGTTACGCGGTCGGTCGTACTGATGCCGTAAAGAAAGCTGGTCAACAACCGAGTCACCATCGCGGCGATGATCAAGCCGAGCCCGATGCCCACTGCCACCAGCCCCATTCCTTGTCGTAGCACCAACCGGAAAACGTCGCTCGCTTGCGCGCCCAAAGCTATGCGGATACCAAGCTCGCGCGTTCGTCTTGAGACGGCGAACGACATCACGCCATATAAACCGATCGACGCCAGCAGCACCGCCAACGAAGCGAAGATGCCCAGCAGCAGAGCGCCCATGCGGGCTGCATAGAGCGAATTGGTTATCCACTCGTTCAGCGGCGCGGGATTCGCCACCGGAAGATTCTTTTCGAGCGATTGGACTTCGCGCCGAATGGCGGCGGCAATAGTCGACGGATCGCCTGCGGCGCGAACGTGCAACGTCATTCCCGTTTCATGATTCTGTTGCAGCGGCAAATAAACCATCGGAGTGGATGGCTCTCCCACGGTTTGGTATTTGCTGTCGCGGACGACTCCGACGATTTCTTGCCAGGGACCGGTTGGTCCGTTGAAGCTCAGCCGTCTGCCGAGCACTTCCTCTCCAGGAAAATGTCTTTGCACCATGGCCTCGTTGACAATCACCACCTTTGGCCGATCCTCGGTGTCCTGGGTCTGGAAGTCGCGGCCGCGCAGCAGACCGATACCCATCGTGCGAAAGTATTTAAAGCCCACGACGTTTGAGTTGACGGAGTTGACATCTCCAGCTGGGCCTGAGCCGTCACTGCGATATACGTTGTCTGATCCTGCCCTTCCTTCAATCGCCAGACTGCGAGTCGAGGCGCCACCACTCAGCGCCACTACGCGCGCCAAACTCGCGGATTCCACGCCGGGTATCGCCTCTACCCGCTCGACTACCTGACGATAAAACTCGCGGCCTTGTGGCTTGGTGTAGCGCAAAAGGTTGATGTTTAGCGGCACTGTCAGTACTTTCCGGGCATCAAATCCAGGTTCGATGGCCTGAGCATAGCTGAGGCTTCGCAAAAACAATCCGGCGGTGATCAGCAGGACAATTGATAAAGCCACCTGCGCAACTACCAGTAGATTTCGGAGGGTGAAATAACTCTTTCGATCGGTGGGAGTCCACGATTCATCTTTGAGGGCCGGGACCAGGGCGGGTCGCGATACGCGCAGTGCGGGCGCCAGGGCGAATATGATTCCTGCCAGCATTGACAGCCCCAGCGTGAAGAACAACACGCGCAGGTCGATGGCGAAGTTCGGCGTAAGCGGCAAAGCGCCGGGTGGAGGTGGAGCGGCCCTTAATGAAGCTGCGGCCCACCAGGTAAGGAGCAGACCGATACCGCTACCCAACGTGGCGAGTAATAGACCTTCAGTTAAAAGCTGTCGCACGATTCTCCACCGAGTCGCGCCAACAGCCAGCCGCACTGCGATCTCTTTGGTGCGGGCCGAACCGAGCACCAGCAGCAAGTTGGCTACGTTCGCGCAGGCAATTAATAAGACAAGTCCAACAACCGACATCAGCAGCCAGGCGACCGAACCCAACCGCCTGCGGCCCGCGGGATCCTCGCTTTCATTGAACGCAGAGACCGTAACGCTGCGATTGCGATTCGATTCCGGGTTGGCTTGTTCCTGCTGCTTAGCGATGGCGGCCAGGGCCGATTGTGCTTGCTCGATCTTGACACCGGGTTTTAGTCTGCCAACGCTGTAGAGCCAACGGTTCCTTCGGTTCTTGAGCAAGTCAGGATTCATCTCGCCGGAATAACCGGCGCGCGGCGGACGCATCTGTGCCTGCATCATCATCGGCACGTACAGGTCCCTTACCACTCCCAATTGCGCTCCCCCAAATCCCGCCGCGGCAACGCCGATAACCGTGAAACTCTGTCCGTTCAGGAGCAGTTGCTGGTTCAGGATGTTCTGATTGCCGCCGAAGCGACGCTGCCATAAGCCATAACTGATTACGACTACCGGATGCGCGCCCGGAGTTCTGTCATCTTCGGGCGTGATGACGCGGCCCAACGCGGCGGGCACACCTAGTACCTGAAAATAGTTGCCCGTAACAATTGCACCGCTCACCAGCTCGGTTTGATCGTTACTGTTGAGGCTGGCAGTGATGCCACCCCAGGCGATCAGGCCATCCATGACTTGATTCTGATCGCGCTGCTCGGCGTAGTCCGGATAGGAGAAGACGCCGCCCGAACTACCACTGAAAACGTAGACCAGGTTTTCGGGATGCGAGACCGGCAGCGGGCGCATCAACGTGGCGTTCACCACACTGAAAATTGTGCTGTTCGCGCCGATGCCGAGCGCCAGCGTGATCACCGCAATAGCAGAAAACCCCGGACGCTTCAGCAGGCTTCTGATTCCGTAGCGGACGTCTTTGAATAATGTTTCCATCGTCCCTCCAGGAGCATAGACCTCAGTCTCTGCTGCGTTTGTTACCGCCCACGATCACTACCTAATTTTTCAAGCGCCGATTGCGATTTCTTGAACTCCTCTTCCCTTGGGAGAGGGTTGGGAGAGGGCTTAGTATCGCGCCCGCTACGGCTTTCCCCTGTCGGAACCACCTGCGGTAGCGGGTGGCTGATTTATCGATCCGACTTGCTTGATAGAGCTGGTTCAACCACCCGCTACCGCAAGTGGTTCTGATTTATTCGTAACGCAGAGCCACCATCGGATCCACTTTCGTTGCGCGCCGCGCCGGGATGTAACAGGCCAGCAAAGCTACGGCGGCAAGTAATAATGTGATTACCGCCAGGGTCATCGGATCGGTTGGACTGACTCCGAACAACAAAGTCGCCATCAACCGGGTCAATGCCAAAGCCGACGTCAGGCCCGCTGCAATTCCGATGAGTACCAGAATCATTCCCTGCCCTATCACCAGTCTTAAGACATCGCGCTTCTGCGCTCCGAGCGCCATCCGCAAGCCAATTTCGTGCGTTCGTTGAGTGACGGCGGTGGTCATTACTCCGTAAATGCCGATCGCCGCCAACACCAACGCCAGCGTTGCGAAGAGCCCGAACAACACCAAGCTAAACTTCGCCTGCGAAAGCGTGCGGTCAAGCAACTCGTCCATCGTTCTGATACTGGTCACAGGTTGATCAGGATCGAGTGCGCGCACTTGCTCTCGAATTGCGGAGGCCAGTGAGTCTGGAGGTGTGCTGGTCTGAACCGCCAGCATCTGGGTGTTGCTCCAACCCTCCCGACGGTACTGAGTCAGCGGCACATAGACCAATGACTGCATTGGTTGATTGAGGCTGCCCCCTTTGACATCTGATGCAACGCCCACGATCAAGCGACGCGGGAAACGATCCACCGCTGTCAGCGTCTCAGGCGGAAGCAGGTTCTCCGGAGGGCCCATCCAGATAGTCTTGCCCATTGGGTTTTCGTTGGGGAAAAACCGGCGCGCCAATGTTTCATTAATGATGGCGACAGGTTGTGAATTGCTTTTGTCGTCAGTGGCGAACGACCGCCCTTGGCGCAGAGTTATTCCCAGGGTTTGAAAATAGTCGGGGCTGACGAGCGCAAAACGGACCAGCGGCACTCTATCGATTGAATCCGCCGAACGGCCCTCGATACTCAGAAACTTGCCCCAACCCTGTCCGGCGCCAAGCGGCAGAAGCGTCGCAGTAGTCGCCGACTTAACGCCTGGCAACGACCTGACGCGGTCCAGCAATTGGTCGTAGAAAGCTAATCCCGGCGCGTCGCGCGGATCATCAGCCGTCTGCGGCGGCGCATACTTTGCTTGCGGCAGCGGCACGCGCATGGTTATGACACTGTGCTCGGTAAAGCCGACATCGACTTGCCGCAGTTTGATAAAGCTGCGCGCCATGAGCCCGCAGCCGACCAGCAGCACCAGCGCCAGCGCAACTTCCGCAATCACCAATAGCCGGCGTAGCCGGCCTTGTTTGCGACTGCCGATTCCACTGCGTCCGCCTTCATTCAGCGCTTCACGCACGTCGGCGCGCGCAGCCTGCAGCGCGGGCAGCACACCGAAGATCAGGATTGTCAGCAGGGCCAGCGCGAATGTGAAAAGGAGCACGCGACTGTTCACGCTGATCGGATTACCGCGCGGCAGAGTTGCGGGCAGCAATGAAGAAAGCAAATCGATTCCCCATATCGCCAGCAATACTCCGAGGAGTCCACCGATAACGCCGAGAGGCAGTCCCTCGATTATCACTTGCCGCACGATGCGCGCGCGGCTGGCTCCGAGACTTGCTCGGATTGCCAGTTCTTTCTGCCGCGCTGAAGCGCGCGCCAGTAGCAGGTTGGCGACGTTGACACACGCCACGAGTAGCACAAACACCACGGCGCCCAGCAGCACCAGCAATCCGGTGCGCGAATCACCGGCTAGCTGTTCTTGCACAGGAACAACTAACGCGCCAAGGCCGACGTCACCAGGAGTTTCCTCGTACATGTTTTTTGCAATAGCGCTTGCGTCCTGCTGTGCCTGCTCCGCGGTGACACCTGGCTTAAGCCGCCCCACGAGGTTGATGAAATGATTGTTACGCGTAGCCATGTTGTCTTTCGGCGCAAATGAGATTGGCGTCCACAGTTCAACTTCAGGCAGATTGTCGAAAAACGGCAATCCTCGAGGCATCACCCCGGTCACGGTATGACTTTCACCGCCAAGCTTTACCTCGCGGCCGACAATATTGCGGTCGCCCGCGAAGCGCCGCTGCCATAATTCGTAACTGAGCAGCACGACATGGTGCCTGCCAAACTGTTCTTCTTCGCTGGTAAACAAACGTCCCAGCGAAGGTGAAACCTTGAGTACTTGAAAGAGATTGGCAGTGACGTAGGCGCCCTGTATGAGCTCCGGTGGACTGCCGGTTGAAGACAGGTTGAAGTCGCCGTTGTAAAAAGCCGCCAGCCCATCGAAAACTTTATTGCGGTCGCGCCAGCCCTGGTAATCAGGTAAGGCACTCGGCGAAAGAGGCACGCCCTGGGAGTTCATCGTGGACCAGAGAAAGACCAGCCGGTTGGCTTCGGGATATGGCAGAGGTCGCAGCAGCACCGCATCCACTACGCTGAAGATCGCTGTATTCGCGCCGATACCCAACGCCAGGGTCACGACGGCTATGAGGGTGAAGATGGGATTCTTGATCAGCATACGCAAGCCGAAACGGAAATCCTGTAGTAATGAATTCATGTGTCTCCCTGTTCGTCTCATCCTGTCAGAACCGTCTGCGGTAGCGGGCGGTTGATCTATCGGTCCGACTTGTTTGATAGCGATGGTTCAACCACCCGCTACGGCAGGTGGTTCTGACCTATTCGTAACGCAGCGCCACCAGCGGATCGACTTTCGTTGCGCGCCGGCTTGGCACATAGCAGGCAATCAGTGCGACTCCGGTCAGCAATATTCCGATGCTAACGAACGTAGCCGGGTCGGTCGGCGCGACACCGTAAAGCATCGTCGCCATCAACCGGGTAAGCCCAAACGCGCCCACCAAACCCAACGCAACGCCAATCAGGGCCAGCACCATTCCGCGCCCGATCACCATCTTGAAGACATCTCGCGGTTGGGCTCCGATAGCCATGCGAATGCCGATCTCATGCGAGCGCTGTGTAACGGTGTAACTCATCACGCCGTAGATGCCGACGGCGGCAAGAATCAAGGCAAGTGAAGCTAAGGACGCAAGCAGTGTCATCGAGAGTCGCTGCGTCACCAGTGATTGGTCGAGCGTCCGCTCCATCGTGCTCACGTTGTACACGGGTTGATTCGGGTCAAGCGCCTGCACCTGGCGACGCACGGCAGCGGTCAAGTTCAAGGGATCCGCCGTCGTGCGGATGATCAGGTTCATGCGCGGCGCGAGCATTGGAAGGAAGGCGTCGGGAGCCTGGTTGAATGGCACATAGAGTTGCGGTTGCACGCGTTCTATGGCATCCAGTCCAAAATGTTTGACATGCGCTACGACGCCGACGATTTCGGCGTCCGGGTTGTCTTTGCCGTCCCCTGCGAGATGTTGGCCAAGCGCCTCTTGATCGGGAAATTGTTGGCGGGCGAACGTTTCGTCAATCACCGCGACATGGGGGCTGTGCTGCGTGTCTTGCACGTTGAAGAACCTGCCTTTGACGAGACGGATGCCCATCGCCTGAAGATAGTCGGGACTCGTGATGTACAGCATCGTCTGCGGCTGTTTGCCGGGCTCGGGCTTCGGACGTCCGACGATGGCGAACGAAGTGTCAGCTGTTTGTCCCAGCGGTATCCCGTTCGAGAATGCCGTCGCCTCGACGCCGGGCAGTGCCGCGATGCGCCCTTTCAAGTCGTTAAAGAAGTTAAGGACTTTGGCGCCTTCATCTTGCTTTGCGTTGCGCGCGAGTTGCATCGTGAGCAGATTCTGCGGCTTAAAGCCGGGGTCAGTGTTGAGAATGCGTACGAAACTCCTGATCAGCAGCCCCGCTCCGATCAGGAGCACGAGCGAAAGCGCGACTTCGGTGACGACCAGCGTGCTGCGCAACCATGAACGTCGTCCGCCCATGGTCGAACTGCGCCCGCCTTCTTTTAGCGTGCCATGCAGGTCAGTCTTCGCGGCTGAGAGCGCAGGTGCTAAACCGAAAAGGATGCCCGTGAGGAGCGAGACGAGCAGCGTAAAGAGCAGGACGCTACCATCCAGTTTGATTATCGCCGTCGACGGCAAGCTGTCGGTGCTGGCAGAACGAAGGAAGTCGATGCCCCAATACGCGAAGAGCACGCCGACGATGCCGCCCAGGAATGCAAGCAGGAGGCTCTCCGTTAGCAGTTGCCGGATAATACGCAAGCGTCCTGCTCCGACCGCCGTTCGAATTGCCATCTCTTTCTGTCGCGTCGCGGCCCGCGCCAAAAGCAGGTTCGCGACGTTTGCACACGCGATAGCCAGCACGAATCCCACCGCACCCAGCAAGATCAGCAACGTGGTCCGTATATCGCCGACGAACGCTTCGCTCAAGGGCGTGAGGGTTGCGCTGTTCCCCTTCATGCCGTACTGCTCGGAAATGCGACCGGCCATCGCGATCAGTTCGGCGCGCGCCGTCTCAACGGTGACTCCCGGCTTCAAACGCGCAACCGCGTAGATGCCGGGATGTTCGCCGCGGGATTTCATCTCGTCGGCGCGCAGTCCGATGGGCACGAACACGTCAGTGGGTGTGCCGTAGGCGTAACTCGCAGGCAGCACACCGATGACCGTGTAGCTCGTGCCGCTCAAGGTTATTTGTTGATTGATAATCGTGGGGTCTGATCCAAACCGCCGCTGCCACAAGCCGTTGCTAATGATAGCTACCGGATTCGCGCCCTGGCGGTCTTCCTCGGGCGCAAAGCTGCGCCCCAGCGCCGGCTTGACGCCGAGCACATCGAACAACTCTGCGGATACCGCCCTTCCCGCCAGACGTTCCGGTTCATCCTTGCCCGTCAGGTTGAGGCTGCGAAACTGCATCGCGGCAATACCGGAAAAAACTTTGTTCTGCTCGCGCCAGTCAAGGAAGTTCGGATACGAGATGGACATCTGCGGCACATTCGGACTGTCTTCCGAAAGCCGCACCAGCCTGTCCGGGTCGGCGTAAGGCAAGGGCCGCAGGAGCGCCGCGTTGACGACGGAGAAGATTGCCGTGTTCGCGCCAATACCCAATGCGAGCACGACAACGATGATCGCGGTCACGCTCCAGTTCTTTGCCAGCATTCGGAGGGCGAAGCGTATGTCCTGCCAAAGTGTGTTCATCAGTCACCTCATGTCAGAACCACCTGCGGTAGCGGGTGGTTGATCTATCGATCCGACTTGCTTGATAGCGCTGGTTCAACCACCCGCTACCGCAGGTGGTTCTGACCTACTCGTAACGCAGCGCCACCATTGGATCGACTTTCGTTGCGCGCCGCGCGGGTATATAGCAAGCGAGCAGCGCTACACTGGCCAGCAAGAAAGAAACGGCCACGAAAGTTAATGGATCAGTCGGGGTCACGCCGTAGAGCATCCCTCTAAGCACCCGGGTGAGCGCAAAAGACGCCGCCAGACCGAGTGCGAGACCAAACAGAATCAGTCGCACGCCCTGACCCAGCACTAATCGCAGGACGTCGCGAGTCTGGGCTCCCAGGGCCACGCGCAACCCGATCTCCGGAGTGCGCTGAGCAACCGTGTAGTTCAATACGCCGAAGATACCGACCGATGCCAACAGCAACGCCACCACTGCGAACAGTCCCGTAAGCAGCGCGTTGAAACGACGGCGGGCGACCGACTCGGCGACTAATTTCGTCATCGGCTGAATGGCGGGCACGTACTGGTCTTTGTCCATCTGCTTGATGACTTCGCGCAGGCTTGCGGCCAGGCTGTCGGGGTTGGCGGCCGAAGAGCGCACCACCAGGCTCATGAAAGCCTCTGGAGATTGTGAGTACGGGACGTAGTATTCGGGGCCTGACTCAGTATCAAGACTCTCGTGCCGCACATCTCCGACGATCCCTATGATCTCGCGCGGAGGAGGCACGCCGTTGTCCCCGCGCTCACCCTCGACAATGATGTGTTGGCCCAGCGGCTCAGTCCCGGCAAAGTAAAGTCTGGCAAAGGTTTCGTTGACGATAATGACAGGCGGCCCGTGTTGATTGTCACGCCCGTCGAAGGAGCGACCGCGGGAAAGCGGTATGTTGAGCGCGCGGAAATAATCCGGACTGATAGTGCGATGGTTGGATGTGGGTTTATCTTCGGGCCTGAGAGCTGGCCGACCTGCAATAAGGAAAGTACCCGAGTTGCTATCGCCGCCCAAGGGTAGCGGGTAGATCAACGCGGCCGCTTCGACACTGGGAATGGCTTCGACCCGCCTGACGATCTCTGCGAAGCCTGCCTGCTGTTGTTCCGGTTTGGGATATTTGGCCCTGGCCAGCGAGAGGTCAGTGGTCAAAACGTGCTCTGGCTCAAAGCCTGGACGGACTTCACTCAAAAGCAGGAAGCTCTTGCCAAGCAAGCCCGCGCCAACCAACAACACCAGCGAGAGCGCGACCTCTACCACGACCAGCAGCGCGCGAACTCGATTGCGTACAACGCTGCCCCCCGCGTTGCGGCCACCCTCTTTGAGAGCGTCCTGTAGGTCCGCCCGGCTCGCCTGCAACGCGGGCGCGAGACCAAAGATCACACCGGTCAAGACGGAGACGATCGCCGTGAAAGCCAGCACGCTGGTATCCAATCCGACGTCTTTCAAACGAGGGATGTTCAGTGGACTGGCAGCTAACAAGAAATGGACGCCCCACCACGCGACCAGCAACCCGAGCGCTCCGCCGAGGAACGAAAGCGATAAGCTCTCCGTCAAAAGTTGTCGCACAACGCGTCGCCGGCCCGCGCCGAGTGCGGCCCGGATCGCCATCTCTCGGTGGCGCGCTGCCGCACGCGCCAGCAACAGGTTGGCAACGTTGGCGCAGGCGATCAGCAACACAAAGCCAACCGCGCCCAGCAGGACTAACAGCGGTGTTCTTGAACCCCAGGTTACGGATTCGTGCAACGAAATGAGGCGAGCGCCCAGGCGAAAACCTTCATCCGGATATTGCTGTTCAAGAAGTGCGCCGATGGCCCGCATCTCGCTCTCTGCGGCTGCCGCCGTCGCGCCAGTTTTGAGGCGCGCTACGACGCGCAGTGAGTAGCTATTGCGTCGCTGGATCCGATCACCGAGCGTAGTGGCGAGTGGTCTTAAGAACTCGGTCTTCGTCGCCTGCGCTGGGAAGCGGAAGCCTTCAGGCATGACCCCTAAGACGGTTGCGCTTGTGCTTCCGAGTCTGATCTGTTTGCCGACAATGTTGGGATTTGCGTTGAAGCGCCGTTGCCAAAGGCCATAGCCCAGCACAATGACCGGAGGCGCATTGGGCTGATCATCCGCGCGGGTGAAGGGACGACCCAATATTGGAGCGACCTTTAGCAATGGGAAGAGATCGGCCGAGACCGCTGCTCCGGAGATCGGCTCCGGGTCGGCGTCGCCTTCGCGGAGCAGCGCTCCCGATGAGTTGTAAGCCGCAACGTGTTCAAGCGTCCTGGTCTGCGCTTGCCAATCCACGAAGTCCGGGTACGACACGTTTGTGCGATCTTGCAGATCGGTTCGGCTGCCCCAGGGCACGAAGAGTTGCTCTGCCTCAGCGTAAGGTAAAGGACGTAGCAGTACCGCGTTGACCACGCTGAAGATCGCTGTGTTCGCGCCGATGCCGAGTGCCAGAGTAATCACAGCGATCGCCGTAAAGCCTGGCCGCTTCAGTAAGCTTCTGATTCCGTAGCGAACATCTCTGAACAACGTTTCCATTGTTACCCTTCCTGACTCCCTCTTCCTTTGGGAGAGGGTTGGGGAGAGGGCTTAAGTATCGAGCCGCCCCAGCTACGTCCCTCTTCCCCAGCCCTTCTCCTAAAGGGAGTCAGAACCACCTGCGGTAGCGGGTGGTTGATCTGTCGGTCCCACTTGCTTGATAGGGCTGGTTCAACCACCCGCTACCGCAGGTGGTTCTGACCTACTCGTAATGCAGTGCCTCCAACGGATTAACTTTCGTTGCTCTTCGGCCGGGTATGTAACAGGCAACCAGGGCCACCCCGATAAGCAGCAACGCAATGCCAACGAACGTTGCCGGATCATTTGGCGCCACGCCAAAGAGCATGGTCGTCATCAATCGGGTAAGCGCGAAAGCACCAGCCAAACCAAAAGCGACTCCAATCATTGCCAGCAACATACCCTGCCTGATCACCATTCGGAACACGTCGCGCGATTGCGCGCCGATAGCCACGCGAATACCAATCTCGTGAGTGCGCTGCGTCACCGTGTATGACATCACACCGTAAATACCCACCATGGCCAGGATGAGCGAAATCACTGCGAATGCGGTCAGCAACAACATGTTGAATCGTCGTCCGGAGCTGGAGTCTGAAAGCAGCCGTTGCATGGTCTTCGCTTCATCGACAGGCAGGTCTTTGTCGATCATTTGAATCTGACTCTTTACGGCCGCGGTCAAACTCGAAGGATTTGAGGCGCTGCGGACTACCAGGCTCATCGAGGGCGCGGCCACTTGTAGATAAGGAAAATAGACTTCTGGCTTCGCGCTCGAATCCAATCCCAGTTGCTTCACGTCTCCGGTTACTCCGACGATTGAAATCCACGACTCGCCATCCGTGAAGGTGATTCGCTTGCCTACCGGGTCTTCGTTGGGAAAATAAATGCGGGCCAGATCGTCGTTGATAATTGCAGTGCTGGGGGCGCCGCTCTTATCTCTGTCGGTGAAATCGCGCCCCTTCGTTAAAGGAATACCAAGCGTGCGGAAGTAACCCGGGCTGACTCTAATTGTACTGACAATCATTTCTTTGCCGGCTTCCGGTTCGGGCCGCCCTTCGATGCGGAAATCAGAACCAGAAACGCTGAGCGTCAAGGGCAGCGCTGTGGTTGCGGCGGCAGACTGTACGCCGGTCAGCGACTGAAGGCGCGAAAGCGCTTCCTGGAAGAAAGCCGCCTGCTGACGATCTTCCGGATATCTGGAGCTGGAAAGCGTGAGGTTCACTGACAGCACATTGTCCGGGTTGAATCCGAGATTCATCTGCTGAAGTCGCAAGAAGCTCCTAATCATCAGGCCGGCGCCAATAAGCAGCATCAGCGAGAGCGCAACCTCGACTGCTACCAGAACGCCTCGAGTACGTTTGCCGGCGACGCTGCCCATCGATCCTCTCGAACCTTCTTTTAGTCCTTCGTTGAGATCGGGCTTTGCTGCGTGCAGCCCGGGAATTAACCCAAAAACAATTCCAGTTAGGAGCGATACCACGAGTGTGAAAATAAGCACTCGAGTATCAACTCCGACTTCGTTCAGCCGGGGAATATTGTCCGGCGCCAGCGCCATCAGCGCCTCGGTACCCCAGACGGCAAGCAACAATCCCAGGCCACCGCCCGCGAGCGAAAGCATCAGGCTTTCCGCCAGCAGCAAGCGCAAGACGCGCAGCCGGCTCGCGCCCAGAGCAGCGCGAATCGCAATCTCTTTGTGTCTCGAGGCTGCCCGCGCGAGCAGGAGGTTTGCGATATTCGCGCAAGCTATCAGCAACAGAAAGACAACCGCTCCCAGCAGCACCAATAACGCCGGGCGAATTTCCTTCACAGTTTGTTCCTGCGTTGGGACCAGGCTAATACCTATTCCGGTGTTGCCGTCCGGATACTGCTGCTCAAGACGACGTTCGATTGTGGTCATCTCTGCCCGGGCCTGATCAATTGTTACTCCGGGTTTAAGCCGGCCCATGGCAAAGAAGGAATAATTGCCACGCTCTGCTTCCCTGCCGGCGGCCGCGAGCGGAACATAGAGGTCGATGGGATCAGTTAATACTTTGCCCATATAACCGAACCCGACGGGAAACTGAGAATTGGCGGGCATGACGCCCACCACGGTGTAGTTTTGATTATTGAGTGTCAGAGACTTACCTATGATTCCCGGATCGGAACCGAAGCGACTCTGCCAGAGGGCGTGACCCAGGATTACAACTCGATTGGCTCCCTTCTTATCTTCTTCAGTTAGAAATGTCCTTCCGAGCTGTGGCGCGACGCCCACAAGAGGAAAGAGATTGGCGGAAGCTCTGACTGCCCCGAGTCGGGCCGGCTCGCCCGCGCCGGTGAGATTCAGATTGGTGAATGTGTATGCCGAGATTTGCTCGAAGGTTTGGGTTTGAGCTACCCAGTCGCGCAAGTTGGCAAAAGATACCGGCATTTCATACATGCCGCGCTGCGGGCTTTCTTCCCAGATGGTCACGAGGCGAGCGGGATCATGGTACGGAAGCGGACGCAGGAGGACGGCATTGATCACGCTGAACATTGCGGTGTTTGCGCCGATGCCCAGGGCAAGCGTGATTACTGCGATGGCTGTGAAGCCGGGATGCTTTAGCAGGCTCCTGATTCCATAGCGAAGATCGTGAAATAGTGTCTCCATGATTTGCGTTTCCTGACTCCCTCTCCCGTTAGGAGAGGCTTAAGTCATCAAGCCGCCCCAGCTACGTCCTCTTTCCCGGCCCTTCTCCTCCTGACTCCCTCTCCCTTTGGAAGAGGGTTGGGGAGAGGGCTTGAGAATCGAACTGCTAGCTACGCCCCTCTTCCCCGGCCCTTCTCCCAGGGGGAGAAGGGAGACAATCGACATTTGCCAATGAACTCATTCGTCTCTCAAGGCCACCAGCGGATCGACTTTTGTTGCGCGACGCGCCGGGACGTAGCACGCCACCAGGGCGACGACAATCAGACAGGTCGACACACCCGCGAACGTCACCGCATCAGTCGAGGTCACATGGAACAACAAACTCGCCAGCAGGCGGGTCAAAGCAAACGCTCCAATAAGCCCGAACCCCACGCCGATCAGAGCCAGTGACATTCCGTTCTGGACCACTAACTTCAAGACGTCGGCGGCTTGCGCACCAAGTGCCATGCGGATGCCAATCTCCTGCGTCCGCTGAGTTACTGCGTAGGACATCACGCCGTAAATTCCGACCGCGGCCAGCAACAAAGCGCACAGGGCGAAGACTGCGAAGATGTAAGTCATCAATCGCTTGGGCGAACTTCTTTCGTAAATCATCTGGCTTACCGTTTTGACGTTGGAGACCGGCAGAACCGGATCCAGCGACCGCGCTTCGCTTCGCACAGCAGACGCCAGTGGAATTGGATCACGGGTTGTGCGGATAACCAGATTCATCGTCAGGTAAACGTTCTGGGCGTAGGGCAGGTACATACTCGGATCAGGTCGCTCGTCGAGGTCGTCGTTTTTCACATCAGCGACGACCCCGATGATTTCCAGCACATCCTTCTCGCTGCCACCAGGAATGAGTCGCTGTCCGATTGGCTGTGGCCCCGGTACGAATCTTTGGGCAAACGTTTCATTAACCAAAACAACCTTCGTTGCCTTTGCGTCGTCCTGTTCGGTGAACAGTCGTCCTGAGTGCAGCTTTGTTCCAATCGCATCAAAGTAACCGGGCGTCGCCACGCGTACCTCAACATCCGGCTCTTCGCCTTTGCGGAAGCGCGGCTGTCCGACAATCTGAAAAGTCTTGCTGCTGTATGACGAGCTGAAGGGAACGATATTGACCGCGCCGGCTTTTGCTACGCCCGGCAAGGCGTCCACGCGAGCGAGAAGTTGTTGATAAAACGCGAGCCGCTTATTCTCGTCCTTGTATTGATCCCGCGGCAGTGACATCTCCATAGCCAGCACATTCTCCGGCCTGATGCCGAGATCCGCTCGCTGCATCTCCACATAACTTCGGACCATCAATCCGGCGCCGATAAGCAACACCAGCGAGAGCGCAACTTCCGAAACAACCAGCACGCCGCGTAATCGATTGTGTCCGCCCCTGCCGGAGTCGCTTCTGCTTCCTGCCTTAAGGGCTTCATTCAGATTCGTCCTGGTCGAGTGCCACACTGATGCCAGGCCCGCGAAGGCGCCGGCCAGCATCGATACAATGAAAGTAAAAGCCAGAACGTTGAGGTTGACGCCGAGCCGGCTCCATCCGGGGATGAACTTCGAAAAACCATCGGGGATGCCATGGGCCAGCGCCTGGATTGACCAGACTGAAATGAACACGCCAACCACCCCACCCACCAGTGCCAGCAGCACGCTTTCGGTGAGCGCTTCGCGCACCAGGCGCGAACGGCTCGCGCCCAAAGCGAGGCGCACCGCGGTTTCTCGTCGCCGTGAAGCCGCCCGCACTAACAACAGATTCGCTACGTTCGCGCACGCAATCAGCAACACAAAAACGACGGCGCCCATTAGAATAGGTACGCCGGTCCGCGCTCCCCTGACAGCGTCATCGGTAAGCGTTACGACGGAAGCATCGCGCCCGCTGTTTGTTTCGGGAAACTGTTGTTGCGCCTGTTTGGCAATGGCACGCAGATCCGCTTGCGCGTGGGCGAGGGTGACACCAGGCTTCAATAAGCCTATGACCCTGAGATAGTGGTTGCCGCGACTGTGCAGATCGTCCTTGTCGAAGACGAGTGGCGCCCACATCTCGCCGCCGTTGTAGGGATAGTTGAAGTCCGCCGGCATGACGCCGACTACTGTGAAGACTTTGCGGTTTAGGGTGATCGTCTTGCCGACAATATTTGGATCACTACCGAGGTGCTGTTGCCAGAAGCTGTTTTTGAGCACTACTACCTTTTCGCGTCCCGGCTCGCTTTCTTCCGGCAGGAAGGTCCGGCCGCGTTCGGCCTTTACGCCCAGCGCATCGAAAAAGCCTTGCGTCACGCCGTAGCCCGGGAAACGCTCCGGATGTGCTCCATCAGAGAGGTCGAAGAACCTTTGCTCAATGCCGACCAGTTGCTCGCAAGTTTGATTTTGTTCGCGCCAGTCTGTGAAATTCCCCGGCGCCACCGATCCGCGCACATTGCCAATCGCCAGATTCTGTTCCCATAGAACTAACAGCCGTTCCTGGTTCGGAAAGGAAAAGGGGTGAAGGATGAGCGCATCTTCGGTACTGAAGATTGTGGTATTGGCAGCGATGCCCAGGGCCAGCGTAAGCACTGCGACGGCCGCGAAGCCTGGACGTTTTGAGAGGGAGCGAACGGAGAATTTTATACCCCGCAGCAGTGATTCCATCGAAGGCCCTCCCCGGTTTGTAGGACAGACATTCCTGTCTGTCTGTCTGTCTGTCTGTCTGTCTGTCGGTCGATCAGTTGCCGGTCACCATCGCTGGTCGAGGACAGTCAGCAATGCCGGTCCTGCCAGTTCCGCATTTCAATTCAAACGAGACTCAGCAACAACGGTATTTCGAAAACTTAATCTTTCGCGATCCAACCATCTTCGAGCCGCACGATCCGGTTGCCATACGCAGCGTTGGTTTCGGAGTGCGTGACCTGGACGATGGTGGTCCCTTCCTCATTGAGTTGCTTGAACATGTCCATAATCTCTTTGCCCTGGCTGGAATGGAGATTTCCGGTCGGCTCGTCCGCGAGAATAATCCGCGGCTTTGCCACCACAGCGCGGGCTATACCCACAAGTTGCTGCTGGCCACCGGAAAGCTGGCTGGGGAAAAGATCTTTCTTGCCTACGATTTGAAATCGATCGAGCGTGTCGCAGACGATTGACTGCCGATCCTTTTTACTGACATCGCGATAGGAAAGCGGCAGTTCCAGGTTCTCGAAGACTGTCTGATCGTCGAGCAGGTGATAGCTCTGAAAGACAAAACCGATATTGCGATTGCGCAGCGCGGCCCGCTTCTTTTGGTCGAGGGCGTGGACCGCAACGTCATCAAACAAATATTCGCCGCCCCAGGACTGGTCGTGCATTCCCAGGATGTGCAGCAACGTGGATTTGCCGGCCCCGGAAGGCCCCATAATCGAGACAAACTCGCCGGCCTGTATGTCCAGGTCGATTCGGCGCAAGACATAGGTCTTGGCCGGCCCGTGCGAGAAAGCTTTTTCGACATTGCGTAGGTTGATCATCCGATTGCTCCGAAGCCGCTCTCTTCCAGCGCTCGCTTCGCTTCCTCGACTTCGCGCCGGTTGGCGCCCGCTTCTTCCTCAACGATGAGGCCGTCAAACAGGTGCACTATCCGGTCCGCGTGCTGCGCGTAACGCGCGTCGTGGGTCACCATGCAGATGGTGGCGCCGCCGCGATGCAACTCTCGCAAGAGTTCCATCACCGCTTCGCCATTGGTTGAATCCAAATTGCCCGTGGGCTCGTCCGCCAGCAGGATGCTTGGTTGTCCGCCCACCGCGCGGGCCACCGCAACGCGTTGCTGCTGACCGCCGGAGAGCTGGCTGGGCAGATGCTTGGCCCGGTGGCCCATGCCGACACTCTCCAGCGCATCAGTCACTCTTTTCTTTCTCTCGCTGGAGTTCATGCCGCGATAAGTTAGCGGCAGCTCGACGTTCTCATAGACGGTAAGGTCGCCAATCAAATTGAAGCTCTGGAAGATGAAGCCGACCTCGCGATTGCGGATGCGCGCCCGTTGGGCCAAAGAAAGATTTTCCACCGGGTGTTCATTGAGGACGTACTCACCCTCGCTGGGCGTGTCGAGCAAACCCAAAATTGACAGCAAGGTTGATTTTCCGCAGCCCGAAGGCCCGGCAATCGAGAGGTATTCACCCTTCTGGATGTCGAGATGTATTCCGGAAAGCGCGTGCGTCTCGACTTCATCGGTGTAGAACACCTTCTTTACATCTGAAAGGTGAATCAGGGGACCGGATGAGCTCATCATTTTCTCCTTGCTATGTTCGACAACTTTGAGTTTGTCAGCGGTACTTGCGTAGTTGTTTGGAGTCGGGCTAATGCCCGACCGAGCGGGCGGTAGCCCGCTCCTAAACGCTCGCGGATTCGATCAACGAATACGGATGCGGTTGTAGCTGTCCAACGCCGAAGTGTCGGACAAAATCACCTGGTCGCCCTCTTTGAGTCCGCTTACGATCTCGATGGTGCTCACCGAGCTGCGTCCCAGCGTTACCTGCGTGCGAACAGCTTCCTGCCCATCCGGGGTCAAACGAAACAGCCCGACCGTTTGCTGTCCCTGCCCAAAGGCGGGACGGCCGACGTACAAAACGTTGGTAAGACGCTCGAGCTCGATCGTCCCATCGACGCTCAAATCGGGACGCGCGCTTCCGGGGAGTGGTCCAGTCAACTCAACATCAACGGTAAAGGTGCCTTCCCTTGCCGCAGGATCTATCCGCAGGACTTGTCCCTGAATAATTCCGTTGCGGGTGTCCACCGCGACTGGCTGGCCCAGTTTGACGTCCTTGATTTGTGTCTCGGCAATCTTCAGTTCAGCCTTCAGTGACTGGGGATCGGCAACTCGCGCGATATTGAACCCCGGCGTCACCTGTTGGCCCACCTGAACTGACACCTGCTGCAACACGCCATTGGTTCCAGCGCGCACTTTCAAGGCGCTGACCTGGTCTCTTTTGAGTTTGGCCAGTGCGCGTAACTGCAGGAGGCGCGACTGTTGCGCGTTCATTTGCGCTTTAGTTGATTTGCCGCCGATCGCCAGCCGTTGCTGTTCAACCCTGAGCCGGTTGGCAAGATCCTGAACCTTACTGCGCGAGATTTTAAGCAGCAGCTCCGGAACCAGGCCTTGTTTCGCGAGCACTTCGTCCGTATCGAGCTGCAATTTCGCCTGACTGTATTCGGAATTGATGGTGGCGATTGCCGACTGCTGCGTCATGGTGTCGCTTTCGAGGCGCACTCGTAGATTCTCCAGGTCCGCCTCGGCCGCCTTCACCTGAAAGTCGGCATCCATCGCCTGCTGTTCCATCTGCGGATTCGAAAGCTCCACAATCACGGTGTCGGATCCAACTTCGACGCCGGCCTGAATCAGAATCTTCTCGACTCGTCCATCAGCGGGCGCCGGCACCCAGCGAGTTAACTGCGGCACCAGCGTTCCGATGCCCCGCACTTCGCGCAGCATTTGGCCGCGCTTGACTGTGTCGATCACGGCAGTGGAACGGTCGAGGGTGGGTGAAGCGGGCTTTAGTCTGGCCAGGACCAAGGTGATCCCTCCAATCGCAACCAGGCCGACGCCGACGAAGATCGCCGTGCGGATGCGTTTCTTTAGTCTGGATTTGCCGCTGCGTTTGATATCCATGAAATTGACGAGAACTACTGGTCTTCCGGAACGACTTCCGCCCAAAATCTGTACCGTTGATAGACGCGAATCGCACTAGCGTTCACCGCGCAATACAGATTTCCGCACAGTGTGGAATCAAAGGGCGTGCCAGCCGTAGGATCATGGAAGTAGCGAGGCTCTTGAATCGCAGTTATGGGCGTAATTCTTAATAGCTACCACGCGCCGGACAGATTGAGGCAGTTTGCGCGGGGTGACGACGGGGAAGAACTGTTTCGCTTTCGGGATGTGTCAATCCCATTTTCGCAAAATGATTGCGTTAATTGCTCTTTGCCAGGCGCAAAAATGCACGCGCGGCGTGTGAAAGAGTGGCGCCTTTTCGATGAACCAGATAAAGTCGCCTCTCCAAACGCATCTCTCTTACCGTTAACGCGGCAATGTCTCCTCTGGCAATCTCGGCCTGCGCTGCCAGCCGCGGCACCAGCGCTACACCCATGCCCTGGGCAACGAATAACTTGATTGACTCGAGCGTTGGCATCTCTATCGAGATGTTTAGTGGAGTTTTATGCTTTTCGAAGGTGCGCACTACGAGCTCGCGATAGGGCGAAGGAACGTTATGCGCGATGAATGATTCTGCTCCCAGCTCTCGCACCGATACGATCTGTTGGTGGGCCAGCGGGTGATCTGCTGGGACGATTAGCGCCAGCTCATCCATAAGTACCGGAACAGAAGCGACCGCGGGATCAGTAGGCTTGTAAGACACAACTCCCATCTCGACACCACGACCGAGTATTTCCAGGGGTATCCGACTTGCCAGACTCCGTTTGACCTCCACCTTAATCTCGGGATGGCGCTTGCGGAAAATCGGAATTACCCGCAGCAGATACATTACCGTATACTCGTTTGCGCTCAGCGCCAACTTGCCCCGTTGCAGATCCTTCAACTCTTTAACAGCGGCATGGGCACTGCGCCGCAGATTCAACATGTGCCGCGCATGGTCCAGAATCACGTGCCCCGCCGGGGTCAGGGTGCCGTCTCTTGATGAGCGATCGAACAGCGACTCGCCCAGCTCTGCTTCGAGCCGGCGAATGGCCTGACTAACCGCCGGTTGAGTGCGGTGCAACACCTCGGCAGCACGAGAGAAACTCTTCTCTTCGGCTACAGCAATCAACACCTCGAGCTGGTTAAGGTCCATTGTAGTTCCTGCCGTTCAACCTTATAGCTGTGTGAAGTCGGGATTATGGTATCATAGGTTGTTATCTTTCTATAGAAATTATAACTTTGACTTTGGGGCGCCGGGCTCTTAGCATGGCTCCTTTCGTGAAAGGAGAGCTCCGATGCCTGAACGGATCGCGATCTTCGACACTACCCTGCGCGACGGAGAACAGTCGCCCGGCTGCTCAATGAACTTGCCGGAAAAAGTCCGTATGGCCAGGCAATTGGAACGCCTGGGTGTCGACATCATTGAAGCCGGCTTTCCCATCGCCTCTGATGGCGATTTCGCCGCCGTTAAAGCTGTATCGGCTGAATGCCGAACCGTGACCGTCGCCGGCCTGTGCCGGACCGCTGAAGCTGACGTTGCCCGAGTAGCGGAAGCACTGCGCGGTGCGGCCCATCCGCGCATTCACACTTTCGTGGCGACCTCCGATATTCATCTTGCCCATAAACTTAAGAAGAGTCGCAGCGAAGTTGTGGAGATGACTCGAGCAGCCGTACGCATGGCCCGGAACTTTGCCGAAGAGGTGGAGTTCTCAGCCGAAGATGCGACTCGAAGTGAGGTGGATTACCTGTGCGAGGTATTCTCGGCGGCCGTCGATGAAGGGGCATCGATCCTGAATGTGCCGGACACGGTCGGTTACACCATGCCCGGCGAATTCTCTCATCTGGTGCAAACGGTACGCGAACGAGTGGTCGGCGATCGCGCTGTCACTGTTAGTGTCCATTGTCATAATGATCTCGGTATGGCTGTCGCCAACACGCTGGCAGCGATAGAGGCAGGGGCGCGGCAGGTGGAGTGTACAATCAACGGCATCGGCGAGCGGGCGGGGAATGCATCACTCGAAGAGATTGCGATGGCTATGCAGGTGCGATCTGATCGGTTTCCCTTTGCCACGGGCCTGGCCACAAGAGAACTCTATCCTGCCAGCCAGTTGTTGTCGTCAATAATTGGTTTCGAAGTGCAGCCGAACAAGGCAATTGTGGGTCGTAACGCGTTTGCCCACGAGGCCGGGATACACCAGCACGGCGTAATCAACAATCCACTTTGCTACGAGATCATGACACCTGAATCCGTGGGCGTGCCGGCAAACAGATTGGTACTGGGGAAACATTCCGGCCGGCATGCGCTGGCTATGCGTTATGAGGAGCTCGGCTTTTCACTTGCGGGGCCCGAGCTTGAGACTGCTTACGAGAGGTTTAGCGAGTTAGCGGATCGCAAGAAGCGAATCTACGATCAGGATTTGATCGCCCTGCTCTCCGCCAACTCGCGAGCGAGCGAAGGATTGCCGCTCGAAGTCGCCGGCGAAGCGAGCAGATGGGCAACTGGCTCTGTAGGAGCCTGATGTTTGTAACCGCAGCTGTCTCCCCCAACCTCAGCTCCCGCCAGGAACGATATGTCGTTCCTGACGGGGGCTGAAAGTGTCAGCGAGAACTTTGCAGTCCTGATCCGATTAATGGTGTGCGTATGAGACTGAAGATAACTGTTCTTCCGGGTGACGGGATCGGTCCTGAAGTAACTGCGGAAGCCGTGCGCGTCCTGGGCACTGTTGCTGCGATCCACGGACATACTTTTGAATTTCAACAAAGACCGATTGGTGGCGTCGCGCTGAAGGAGTTAGGCCCACCCTTGCCGCGTGTCACGCTCGACGCGTGTCTCGCCGGCGACGCCGTCCTGCTGGGTGCGGTCGGTTCGCCGGAGTACGATAATATGCCTCCCGATAAGAGACCTGAAGCCGGTTTGCTGCTGCTGCGGCAGGCCCTGGGCGGTTATGCAAACTTGCGCCCCGCCTTGTCTTATGAGGCGATTACAGGCTCCTCTCCTCTCAAGGCCAGTGTCGTCGAAGGCGCCGATATACTTATCGTTCGCGAGTTGCTGGGGGGTTTGTACTTTGGCGAGCCGCGCGGTTGCTCTGATTTGAATGGCAGTTCGGTCGCGGTAAATACCATGCGGTACTCGAGCGGCGAGATCGAACGGGTGGCGCGCGTGGCGTTTGAAGCTTCGCTGAAACGGCGCCGCAAAGTTACATCGGTAGACAAAGCGAATGTGCTGGAGACGTCGCAGCTTTGGCGCCGTACAGTTTCACGAGTTGCGGAAGAATATCCGCAGGTTACTCTGGAGCATCTGTACGTTGACGCTTGTGCGATGCATCTCATTACGGACCCACGGCGATTTGATGTGATAGTGACAGAGAATCTTTTTGGAGACATCCTCTCTGATGAGGCAGCGGTGATTACAGGCTCCCTCGGCATGCTCGCTTCGGCCAGCATTGGCGGCAGCGTCGGACTTTATGAACCGGTGCATGGCTCTGCGCCGGACATCGCCGGCCGCGGCACTGCAAATCCGTTTGGCGCGATTGCTTCGGCGGCGATGTTGTTGCGATATACAGGGCAACTAGAGCAGGAGGCCGATGAGATTGAAGAAGCCATTCGAATGGTGCTGAATGAGGGTTATCGCACGCCTGACATTGACTGCGGAGGCGCCAGATATATTGCCAGTACTTCTGAAGTAGGAGAGTTTGTCTGCGATGCAATCGCCGAGATTGCCGACCTGCACTACGCATATCATGCGGTTTAGTCAGTTGTCAGTTGTTAGTTGTCAGTTGTTAGTTGTCAGTTGTTAGTTGTCAGTTGTCAGTTGTTAGTTGTTGTCAGGTCATGACGAACACAATAACTACTGACCACTGACCACTGACCACTGACCACTGACAAATCGAATGCCAACGACACTTTTTGAAAAGCTCTGGAAAGCGCATATTGTGCGACAAGCCGATGGCGCGCCGGCAGTTCTCTACATCGATCTACATCTGGTTCATGAGGTCACTTCTCCTCAGGCCTTCGATGGTCTGCGGGCGACGGGTCGGGCAGTTCGTCGTCCGGACCTGACCGTCGCAACCGCGGATCACAACGTGCCGACTACTGATCGCGCCCTCCCCATTGGCGATGCCATAGCGGCAAAGCAGATAGAAGTCCTGAGACGGAACTGCCGAGAGTTTGGGATAAAGCTCTTTGATATTGACTCGTTGGAACAGGGGATCGTCCATGTAATCGGTCCTGAGCTGGGGCTAACGCAGCCGGGCATGACTATAGTTTGCGGTGACAGTCATACCAGCACGCACGGGGCCTTCGGCGCTTTGGCGTTCGGCATCGGCACGACGGAGGTCGAGCAGGTGCTGGCAACCCAATGCCTGCCGCAACAAAAGCCGCGCACAATGCTCGTCAAAGTCAGCGGGCCGTTGCCCGAAGGCGTGACTGCGAAAGATCTCGCCCTCGCAATCATTGGTGAGATTGGCACGGATGGCGCCACCGGACATGTCATTGAGTACCAGGGTGAAGCGGTGCGGAGTCTTTCCATGGAAGGGCGCATGACGCTTTGCAATATGAGCATTGAAGCAGGAGCGCGAGCCGGCATGGTCGCACCAGACGAAACAACGTTCGCCTATCTCGAGGGCAGGAGGTTTGCTCCGAAAGCTGCGGCCCGGGAACAGGCCCTGGCTTACTGGAAAACGCTGAACTCTGACGACGGAGCGACGTTTGATCGCGTCATTGAAATTGATGCGACGAAGCTGGAGCCGTATGTCACGTGGGGGACAAGTCCCGGAATGGTTGTACCGGTTACGAGTCGTGTTCCCGATCCCGCAGAAGCGAAGAGCGATGCTGAACGGATTTCGGCCGAGCGGGCGCTCGATTACATGGCCCTGTCACCACGCGTGGGCATAGAGGAGATCTCAATCGATCGAGTGTTTATAGGGTCCTGTACCAATGCGCGCCTGGAAGACCTCAGAGCCGCTGCTCGCGTAGTTAGAGGTTACCGAATCAGTAGCACAGTTTGCGGAATGGTCGTGCCTGGCTCGCAGGCCGTGAAACGCGCCGCCGAGTCGGAAGGCCTGGATCAGATTTTCCTTGAAGCAGGATTCGAGTGGCGCGAATCCGGATGTTCGATGTGCCTGGGAATGAACCCGGACATTTTGCAACCGGGCCAACGGTGCGCTTCAACCAGCAACCGAAACTTTGAAGGCAGGCAAGGTCGGGGAGGTCGAACTCACCTGGTAAGTCCAATGATGGCTGCCGCCGCGGCAATTAAGGGACATTTCACTGATGTGCGCCGGTGGGAGTTTAGATGAAGGACGATCCGCCTTTTGGAGTGCGGTGGCAAGCGAAGCGCGACACCGCTTTGCATGTCGTGAATGGCAAGGTCGGCTTTCAAAAGTTTTCTTAGATTACGGTTCGATCCAAAGCGCCGTCGTCGCTTCGCTTTGCCGGCGCACTCCATAAAAACCCATGACTCCCTTTCGTATTCACGCCGGGCTGGTTGTTCCGCTTGACCGGGCTAATGTCGACACGGATCAGATTATTCCCAAACAATTCCTGAAGCGTGTCGAGCGAACGGGCTTCGGTGAGTTTTTGTTTCACGATTGGCGTTATCTGCCTGACGGCGAACTTAACATTTCCTTTCCGCTGAATGAACTGCGGTATGAGGGAGCGTCAATACTTGTCACAGGAAAGAATTTTGGCTGCGGCTCTTCCCGTGAACATGCGCCGTGGGCTCTGGTCGACTACGGCTTTCGGGCGATCATCGCGCCTTCATTCGCGGACATATTTGCCAACAATTGTATGAAGAATGGGCTTCTGCCGGTCGTTCTGGCGGAGCCGGAAGTGTCAGAGCTAACACGCCGCGCTCGGCAGTTGGAAAAGTATGAATTGAAAGTCGACCTGGAGCAGTGCGCAGTCAGCGACGATTATGGCTTCCGGGCAGAGTTCTCGATTGATGAGTTTGCCCGGGCCTGTCTGTTGGAAGGTCTCGACGAGATTGCTCTGACGCTAAGACATGCAGAACAGATTACCGCGTACGAAGCGCGTCGTCCGGTCTGGATGCCGGCCACCAAAAACGAGTCGGGCTGATCGTTTGGAATAAATTCTCAGCCCGTCTGGAGGCTCTTAATGAGTACCGAAAGCCCAGATTAGCCACCGCAAGTTCCACCGGCCGCGTTGTTCCCTTCGTGCCGAGAGGTTGTGCTCCGCGACCTTTTTCTTGACGAAGGCGCATTCATTGGATCACTTGCTTACCAACGTTCTTCAGTTCGACACCCTCGCCTATCAACTTAATCTTCATCTCCGGCTTAAAGATGAACGTCACTAATCTGAGGACGATGGGAGTACTTCTCAGCATGGCGGAGCGCGTGTCGATAGAGAAGTCGCACTTCGGGTGGAGTCATAACGCGGACTCGGCGATCTGAGGAATGCCTGCATCCGAGTAACTGGGCCGCCAGCTGCTTTGATTGCTGCCGAAGGGGGACTTAAACAATCTGCCGGCAAAGGCAAAACCGTTACTCTCCTGCTATAATTACCAACTCTTTATGTCGATACGTGAAACTCAACCAGCGGCGCCTCTAAGCGAATACGCGATTGTCGTTGATCCCAGGGACAACGTAGCCGTTGTTAAGCGGGAAACGTACTCCGACCTTAACGTCATACTCTCTGATGGGCGGAAGCTCAGGTTGCTCGGCGCAGTTCCTCCCGGGCATCGCTTTGCAACGCGCGACATCCCTGAGGGCACGTTTGTGCTGCAATTCGGACAGCCAATTGGGACCTCACTGGGCATTAAGGCAGGAGAGCAGATCACGCACGAGAACATGTCCAATGAAGTGCCAATCGTGCGGGATTTGCCGGAGAGCCTACACACATCGCCTCCTGATTACCTGCCCGATGCAGAACGCGCAACCTTCATGGGTTTTCGCCGGCCCGATGGCCGGGTGGGAACCCGTAATCATGTCCTGATTGTGCCGACCAGCATGTGCGCCAGCCACGAGGCCCAGCAGATCTCGATGATGGCGGAGTTCATCCTCTACAACCGCCAGAAGTATCCGAACGTTGACGGCGTCGTAGCGATTCCTCACAACAAGGGTTGCGGATGCCAGGATGGCTCGACCATAGACGTCATGCTGCGGACCCTCTCAAACTACGCAGATCATCCCAACGTCGGGGGAGTAATCCTGATAGATCTGGGTTGTGAAAAAACCAATCTCTCCGAAGTTGAGAAGTACCTGCTGAAGCGGGAAAAGTCTTTTGACAAGCCCGTTGCCAAGATAGGCATTCAGGAAGTTGGCGGAACTCAAGCCGCCATCGAACTGGGATTGAAAGAGGTTGAGCGAATGCTGCCGGAATTAAACGGCATCACGCGTGAAGAAGTCTCCGTGAGCGAACTCGTGCTTGGCGTCAAGTGCGGCGGCTCGGATGGTTTTTCCGGTATCTCGGCTAATCCCTCTTTGGGGCGTGCTGCAGATCTCCTGGTCAGGTCCGGTGGCACCGTCCTGTTAACTGAAGTACCAGAGTTTTGCGGCGCCGAGCATATTCTGGCGAACCGCGCCAGGGATACAGAAACGGGACGCGCTGTATATCGCATGGTGGATTGGTATAAAGAGTACGCTTCGAAATTTGGCGCCGTTCTCAATAATAATCCGAGTCCAGGCAATATTGCGGGCGGGTTGCTTAACATCACGATCAAGTCGCTTGGGGCGATCGCTAAAGCCGGTACGACGCGCATTGAAGACGTCATTGAATACGCGGAGACAGCCACGAGTCATGGTCTCAATTTGATGCAAGGTCCTGGCTACGATCAGGAATCAACCCCGGGTCTCGTTGCTGCCGGCGCAACCGTGGTGGTCTTTACCACCGGGCGGGGCACGACCATTGGTAATGCGATCGCTCCGGTGATCAAGCTGGCCTCGAACACGCCGGTCTTCGAACGCATGTCACGTGACCTGGATCTTTCGGCGGGTGGAGTCATCGACGGCACCGAAACGATAGACGAGGTCGGGCAGCGCGTATTTGAGCAAGTGCGGCGAGTGGCGAGCGGCGAAATCCAGGCCCTGGCCGAAGAGCATAAACACCGCGAGTTTCAGTTCTGGGCCGAGCAGACGGTATCCCTATAAATCAAGCGAACAATCAACCGCGGGACTGTTGACTAAGCGGCGTTCAGGGGCACGCACGGAGTGACGCCCTTACACCGGATCCTATTGCCGGGTTCGCTCGAGTGTGTCGTACAAAGGTTGCGCCGGCAAAACCCAGCCGGGCTGGTTCGCTAACGTGATTGCCAGGATGCGAACCTTGTCGTTGTCCGGCAATGTCAACGTCCTCGGATTTACTACCACCCTGATGTCGTAAGCAAAGAGATATGAATACGCGTAGGGCTCGTTGACGCCGTCAGCGGTGTGCCGGTGCGAAGCGAACCAGGCTATCGGCTCGCGTTTGATGAAACCGGGTGTAATGCCCGTCATCTCGCCGTAGGGATCGGTTCTGGTTCGCGGTCTCTGCAATATCGCCGCGATGTCAGGCGGCGTGCCGGCTGGCGGCGTCCGCGGCGCAATGGTTACCTCTTTGGTTCTCCACTGCCGGTTATCCCACTGCCCCATGTAGCCGCTCCAGGATTGAATGTTGAAGGTGGCAGGACCAAGTAAATTGTCGCCGAGGCCAAACGCCGCTTTCTGATCGCCGTCGGTGGAAGCGGCGAGGACATAAACGAAATTGAAATCTCCGGGCGGACACGAGATGTTCTGCCCTTTTGGGATTACCGCATTGGCTGATCCATTTGCCGCCGCACCAAGTTGAAAACGAATACCGTTGTACTCGATCTCCCGAGGTAACATCTCTGCCGGCATAGCACGGCCCGCGGCATCAAACCCGGGCGAGGATTTATTCCCATCCGCGCTGGCCACCGAAGTATCGTAAGCGAGTGTCACGGGCTTCGAGACCGGAGCAGTAAGCTTTGCCCGAGGCTCTCTCAACTTAATCGCAAATGTCCGGAGTTGGTAAGGGCCAAGCGCGCTTATCAACTCTCCTCTGATAACGTTCGCCCGCCCCAGCGGCAGTTCCTGGCCATTCACTTCCCGCGCTGCTTTTATCTGACCGGCGAAACTGAGCTTCACGTTTTTCTGCGGCTCCCCACTTAGCTCAACGATCCTGACAATCACTTCATCGCTCTCCTCAGCTCGCTTGAGGGCCAGCACGCGGACGCGACTGTTGTTAACGCGCAGCAGTGAAAACTCTCTCCCCAGCGGCCCGGGATGCGCATCACTTTGAAAGGCGATGAGCGGCTGATTCAAACGTTGCGCCTGCCAGTCAGTCTGTTCCTGGCGCCAATCTCCAGCGTGCGCGGCCAGGCCATAAACAAATTCGTGGTGACCCAAATCCTGCGTCGCTTGATCTGCATAGCCGGCGTGTTCGCCAATGCCCGGAGTGCGCAGCAGCGTCAATCGCAACGTGTTGTCGTCGGGCTTATCAGAAGCGTTCTTGCAATCGGATAAGACGGTAACGCCAAACGCGCCACTCTTGTCAGTCAAGTCAAACCATTGATGAGAAGGAACCTCAAACTTCTTCTCGTCGTTGGTGGCACGTTGAATGGTGCCCACGTCCCAATTGTAAGTTGCCATCGGGTTGGAGGCTTTGAGCGGGAACGTCGCCTTCAGGTTCGCGGAACGCGTATTCCAGTCAATTACATTTCCCACTTCGATCCGATTGCCGGCATCGCCCGAGCTCAACCTGATCGTCTGAATAAACTTCGACCCTTCCGTTTCGCGTTCCACTTCCAGGGCAACGCGCACCGGACCATTTTCAACTATGCGAATCTTCGCCGGCCCGCTGACGTATGAACGCGGCGGCTGCTGCTGATCCACCCAATCCATATTCCACGCCGGCCATTGTTCAGGCTTGTCGTTTTTGATTGCCAGTCGCAGTGGCGCGGCGAGTAGTTCCCGGTTGAGTGTCTTGTCGAAGATACTGGCCACATCGCCATTATCATCAAGCTTGATTCGGTAACGTTTATTTTCCAGCGATGACTCTGTGATTTTCAGCATTGAAGGCGAGGAAGAAGGAGTCTCGGCGGCTTGAAGCTGGTAAACCACATAACCAACCGAAGGCACACTTGCCGGAAAAAGGATCTTCACCGCACCGCTTTCCAACACCTTAAGTTGGCAGGGTATTTCTGTGCCGTCGGGTGCAAAGACCCGCACCGCCTTTGGGGTAAAGAGTCCAAAATGGACGGTTGCTTCCACGATGTCTTCGCGCGGAATGTTCAGAGGGTTGTAAACAACAAGGGCCGCGCCATGAAGCCTGCTCCGCGTGTCCATGCCCGACACGATCGCATCAGTCGCGCTCGTCAGCACGCCGGCGAACTGATTCATCGCAATCACGTCATCGTTCCATGAATATTCGAATGCCTTCGGCGTTGCGGTGCCGGGAAGAACGTCGTGAAACTGGCCACCCATCACCAGCCTCCAGGCTTTGTTCAATCTCTCCATCGGATAAGGCCGGCCACCGAGCCAGGCAGCGGCAACGGAAGCACGCTCAGCCGCGTCAGCCAGCAATTCGTTCTTGCGGTTCCAACGTTTCTGATATGCCTGGGAGGTAATTGACCCGGCCGAATGATTCGTTAGTAGTATGTCGCCTTTATAGCGTGGCAGGCGCGACATCTGGTCGGGTTTGATATCCAGAAACATCTGCTCGGCAGTGGCAGAGATCACATGTAGTGGACCATCACCTACCTTAACCACCGGGCCGAAGGCGGGGGTCGTTTGGCCTGGTTGAGTGCGCGAGGACTGTGGGGGAGGCGGCACGACCGCACTGCTCTTCGTTACGATCGCCTCCATCATCTTAACGGAACTCTCCGCCGGCGCTCCTCCCGTGTCACCCGTGCCGTAGTAATGGTAATCAGTGAACAGGCCGCTTACCTGCCCGTTCAACTGAACTCGTTTGGGCCAATCGACGGGATTGTTTATCGCGGCCGGGTCTGCCACGATGGGACTCTTGCTGATGTCCTGGCGCACCTGACCGCCGTAGCTCCCAGGGTTGAAGGCGGCGATGATACTGCGGCCATCGGGACCTTCCCATACACCGACGTTGAACGGAATGCCCACGGGCGTATTTTCCGGCGAGCCGGGACCACCGGCCGGCGCCGCCGAGCCCCATGTCAGTTTTTGCGTCGAGAAACCTTTGAGACCCATGTGCGCCAGAATGCTGGGCAAAGACGCGGGAAAACCAAAGCAGTCAGGCAGCATATACTCGGCGCTGGTTTTGCCAAACTCGCGACGAAAGAATTGGTTACCGTAAAGAATCTGCCGCATGATCGATTCGGCCGAGGGCGAGTTGACATCGCCTTCTTCCATCGACGAGCCGGCGGGAAACCAGCGACCGGCAGCGACGTACTGTTTTAGCCTGAGGTAATCGGCGGGCCAGTACTCCTTCATCATGCCGTAACGGTTCGCGCCACTGAAATTGAAGACATAGTGAGGGTACTTCTCAAACAGAGCGAAGTTGTCATGCATGGTTTTCGGAATGTATTCATTGATAACCTGCGGATACTGCCAGCGCCACTGCGTATCAAGGTGCGCATAGGCGACGACGTACAGCGTCGGCTGTTTCGTCAGATCGGGGCGCGTTTCATTCGTCTGGGCAAGGATCTGATTAAATGCACTGAGCGTGAGCAGACTCACCAATAACAGCAACTGCCTACGTGTTACGGCACGTAGCATGAAATTAAGATTTTCCATTTATAGCACCTGCCTAACTCCCGCTGTTTGTCCCCTGGGCGGCTTTGCCTCAAAAGTCTTAATAGCACCGTTGTCCCGGCTCTGCCGCCTGATGTGCGGCGGGGCTCCGCCCCGCCGGTTGACCTTGGATTTGACAATGGGCTGCGCCCTTGATGCGGGCTTTGCCCGAGCGTTTACAGGGCCAAGCCCGCATCAGGGGCGCAGCCCCAAGACTTACGAAGACGTCGACGGCGGGGCGGAGCCCCGCCGCACATCAGGCGGCACAGCCGAAGCAACGGTGCCCACTAACTTTTGAGGCAAAGCTTCCCTGGAGCCCGACCTATTTTTTTGCAACCACATCTATTTCGCTGTAGAACGTGTTGCCCCAGTCATCGTTAATCTCGGCCGGATAACAATCAAAAAGCAAGTAACGATAGTTGCCTAACACGCCGTCGCCGCCGGTGATACTGACGCCGTACTGGCCACCGTAGTTCCCTTCCTTTGGCAGCGTACTGACGGTGGTGATTAGCTTCCAACCGCACGTGGCCGGATCGAGAGGTCGTTTGGGATCGGCGTTGAACCTGGGATCGAGGCCGTCCGCCGCGTAAAGCTTGTACAACTGAGGCCCGCGAGAGTTGGGGTGCCACGAGTAAGTATTGATCTGAGCGACCTCGATCACGCTGCCCAGATCGATGCGAAGACGGCCACCCATTGAGCCGGCTCTGAAGAACAGGTTCGCTCCCGGTTCATCGTCTGCCGTCGGCAGTGCACCGTCGATGAGCGCGCTGAGATCCGCGCTGCCCGAGTCTATCTGACCATCCACCAGAGTCAGCTTCGCCCTCGATGCAGCATCATCCGGGGCCGGGGGCGGAATGCTTTTGAACTTGAAGTTACCAGCGGCGGCGCCGCCGGTGTTGTGGTCGATAGTGACCTTCACCTGGGCCCCTGCCGAAGAAGCAAAAGTCCAGAGCACTGCCAATGCGCATACGAGCTGATTAATCTTGCGTATCAACCTAACCTCACACCAGGGCTTTACACAAAAAGTCACCGATTGGTTCGAAGCAGGACCGCTGTGAACGTCTAAGATCAGCATTGGTTAGTGTTGCTTCGTGAGATTTCGTGTAATTTCGTGGATCGTAAGGCATACGATCCACGAAATCACACTAAGCTACACGAAGGAACACGAAATTAAGAGTTTTTGTGCAAAGCCGTTCCGCACTGTGCAGCAGCGGAGCCGCTATCCCCTTCGGAGTCTATTTCTCTTTTTCAGCGCGGCGGCGATTGCCTTTTCCACCAGCGGGGCCATCACCGCATAGCCCTTTTCATTCGGATGAACCCCATCGTTGCTCAGCTCGTCTTTAAGAAAGCCTTTGTCGTCAACCATCGCTGAATAGTAGTCGAGATAAGTCAGTCTATTCTCACCCGCGTATGTTCTCATCCATTGATTAAGAGCTTTGATCTGATCCGGCGGTCTTCGTATGGATTGAATGCGCGGTTGTCCCTCAGCGGTCTTTTCGTAATCACTGACGGGCAGCACGGATGCCAGCACCACACGAATGCCATGGGCCCGAGCCAGTTCGGCTATCGAAGTGAGATTGTCTGCGATCGCCTGGAGTGTAGTCGGACCGGTGTTGCCGGCAATATCGTTTGTGCCCGCCAGGATGACCACCACCTTCGGCTTCAAGGCAATCACGTCAGGCCGGAAGCGAATGAGCATCTGCGGCGTCGTCTGCCCGCTGATGCCTCGATTAACGTAAGGCTTGCCGGGAAAGAACCCGCCGTATTTCGGATCATCCCACGAGTCAGTAATTGAGTCGCCCATAAATACGACGCGCGCTTCTGCCTTTATCGGCAAGGGAGTTTTCAGGTTAGCTTCACGGTAGCGCGCCAGCGAAGGCCAGTCCCTCAATCGAGTTTCGAGCCGCGTGACCGCGGCCCTGGCCTGCGTGCATTCGGGCGATTCCGGCTGGGTCGACGGAGACGGCGCTGGTGTTTGGGCTGAGATGGCTACGGCGACGAGCAGGAAGGCGAGCAGCAACTTACTCGTGCTACTTAAGATTTTCCACATCTCATTTTCCATATCTCATTTTCCATTTAGCATCGCGGTGGCGCGCTTTGTAGGGCGCCACTACGCGGGCGCCCCCGCGGTCGCGGTAGAACAGGGGCCTCCGAACTGGTGCCCCTTACAATATTCCGTGTCAGGTTTCCATGCTATTTCCATCACCATCGCGCCCGCCATCTGAAATGAAAAATGAGAAATGGAAAATGTTATATGGAAAATTTCTTAACGCCCTACCCCTTTCCCTGACTCTGATCTTCGGCACCAATGGCCGCCTGCATCACCGACTCCGGGGTCCACTCATCGATTGGACGCGCTTCCGAAAGACGCCCTCGGCTCATGACCGCCAGGCGATCACACATGCCAAACAGTTCAGGCAGATAGGAACTGACCATCAGGATCGCCTTGTTCTGCTCCGCGCAGCGCGCGATCGTTTCATACACTTGCGCCTTACTGCCGATATCGATGCCGCGAGTGGGCTCATCGAGCAGGAACACGTCGGCATCCTGATGAAGCAGCCGAGCGAGAGCCACCTTCTGCTGGTTGCCGCCGGAGAGAGCACCCACCGCCTGTCCGGCACTACGCGCTTTGACCCCGAGGGCTTTGATTAGTTTCTCCACCTGCGTCCGCTGGCGCGAGAGGTTAAGCCAACCCCAGCGCGAACACGACGAAAAGCGCGTCAGCGTCACGTTGTCGGCCACCGAAAGAGTCACACCCAACCCCTCACCTTTTCGGTCCTCGCTCAAATAACCAAGACCCTGGAAAAGACGCATTGCCGGAGCGCCGCCACGTGCGCAGAGAGCTTTCCCTTTCAACTCGATGGCGCCTGAATGCGCTTCATCCAGGCCGAAGATGGTGCGCACCAGTTGGCTACGACCTGAACCCATCAAACCTGCGACGCCGAGAATCTCACCGCGGCGAAGCGCAAAACTCGCGCTCTGCAAGGTGGGAGGGGCCGCCAGGTCGTGCACGTCCAGTACCGTGTCCCCGCCGTTTGAAGGTCGGGGCGGGCGATGCGGAAAGAGGTTCTCCACCGGGCGTCCGACCATCCGCGTGATCAACTCTTCATCAGTGACCGAGCCGATTTCTCCTGTGGCTACGCTGCGGCCATCGCGCAGCACCGTAAAGCGATCGGCAATCTCGCGCACCTCTTCGAGAAAGTGACTGATGTAAATGACACTCAGCCCTTCAGTCCTGAGCTTGCGGATAAGTCCGAAAAGCCTGTCCACGTCGGCGCGCTGTAAACTGCTGGTCGGCTCATCCATCAGAATGATTCGCGCGCGGGCGGCGATAGAGCGACAAATCTCGACGATCTGGCGGGCCGCAACAGATAAATCTCCTACACGAGTTTCCGGACGAATCTCCGGATGTGAAAAGTTTTCCAGCACCTCCAGCGTGCGTGCGCGCAAACTCCTGCGATTGAGCCAGCCCCAGCGGGACGACTCCATTCCCATCATGATGTTCTCCGCCACCGAGAGATGAGCACACAGGGAGAGGTCCTGGTGAATGAGGGCGATTCCGCGCAGCCGGGCGTCGAGCGGCGTTGCCGGGTCGTAAGAGCGCCCGTCAATCTCCATCTCACCCAGATCAGGACGCAGCGAACCGGCCAGGACATTCATCAACGTACTCTTGCCGGCTCCGTTCTCTCCGATCAGAGCGTGCACTTCTCCCGGCCGCAGCTCCAGGCTCACGCCACTCAAAGCGATGGTGGGGCCAAACCGTTTCTCTATGTTGGTGAGTGAGAGAGCATTCATGGTTAGTGAAAGAGATTTTCCATTTTCCATATATCATTTTTCATTTTTCATTAGCGGATTCACATGAGCGATGATTGCGATAGGTCTGGGCCCATGAAGTCAGTACCACCATGCGGTAGCAGGTGGGTCTCTTCATTGCCTATTGTCGATTTCCGATTGCCAATTGGCTTTTGACGACACAGGCAATCGGCATTCGGCAATTGGCAATCGGCAATGTCACGACCCACCTGCTACCGCATGGTGGTACTGACCTCACCGGGCCCGCTAGTAGCACTAAGGGAAGCATTGGCGATCCGCGCAAACAATGAAAAATGACAAATGACAAATGGAAAATCTTATGTCTTCTCTACTTAGCCTAAGCATCCACCTGCCACGCCGCACCATCCGGAAACTCAAAGCGGACCAGCGACGACGGTTTCATCTCGATGCTGTACCCGGGCGCCGCCGGCGGCATGTAGCGGGCGCCTTTCATCACCACCGGAGTGACGAAGTGTTCATGAAGATGATCTACGTATTCCAGTATGCGATTCTCCAGCGACCCACTGACGGCGATATAGTCGAAGATCGAAAGGTGCTGTACGTACTCGCACAAGCCCACTCCACCAGCATGCGGACAAACCGGCACCCCGAACTTTGCCGCCATGAGCAACACGGCCAGAACCTCATTGACGCCGCCCAGACGACAGCTATCGATCTGGCAGAAACTAATGGCGCCGGCTTGCAGCAGTTGCTTGAACATGACGCGGCTGTGACAGTGCTCGCCGGTGGCAACCCCGATCGGCGAAATCGAGCGGGCGATAGTGGCGTGGCCGAGCACATCGTCTGGTGAAGTCGGCTCTTCGATCCAATGCGGCCGGAAAACTGACAGCTCCTTAATGCAGCGGATTGCCTGATCCACGTCCCAGACCTGATTTGCATCCATCATCAACGTGCGCTCCCACCCAATCTCCTCGCGGATCAGCTGGGCCCGCCTCATATCTTCTTCAAGATCGCGCCCCACTTTCATCTTGAAGTGGGTCCAACCCTGGGCCAATCCCTGACGCACCAGACTGCGCAGCTTACCGTCGGTATAGCCCAGCCAACCGGCTGAAGTCATGTAGGCGGGATAGCCGACCCTCAGCATCTCCTCCTCTCGTGATTGCCTGGTCGCGTGACGGCATTGCAGAATCTTTAAGGCTTCCTCCGGAGTCAAAGCATCAGTGATGTAGTTGAAAGGAATGCAGGCCACGAGTTGTTCCGGCGTCATATCCACCAACAACTTCCAAAGCGGTTTCCCGGCCGACTTGGCATAGAGATCCCACACCGCGTTAACCAGCGCGGCAGTAGCGAGGTGGATCACGCCCTTCTCCGGCCCCACCCAACGCAGCTGACTGTCCCCGGTGAGGAGGCTCCAGAACGCCCCCATGTCTGCGACCACACATTCGAGCGTTCGCCCGACTACCAGCGGCTTAAGGGAATTGATCGCCGCCACACATAATTCATTACCGCGCCCGATGGTGAATGTCAGCCCGTGCCCCTGGAGTCCGTCCGGACTGTCCGTTTGCAGAACGACGTAAGCCGCCGAGTAATCAGGGTCCGTATTCATCGCATCCGAACCGGCAAGCGACTGTGAAGTCGGAAAGCGGATGTCGCGAACGATGATGTCTGTAATCTTCGTTGGCATGTTTCTTAGTGGTAAATGGTGAATGGTAAATCGTGGACGGGGTTAAGGATGAATCGTGAACCTTCGTGTTACTACTCTCCAGGCTCACGATTTACGATTCACCATTCACCATTCACCATTCACCCGTTCCCTCGGGATTACCCTGCCGCGCGCGAACTTCGCCAGCGGTCAACCGCGACCGCCACGACTATGATGGCGCCAATAATGATTTCCTGAATGTAGTTAGGCCAACCGATCTGCTGGCATCCGTTTCGCAAAAAAGCCATGATCAGCGCGCCCACCAGCGAACCAAAGATGCTGCCTTCGCCGCCGCTCAAACTTCCGCCGCCGATAACCACGGCGGCTATGATGTCGAGCTCAGAGCCCGCAGCGACAGTGGGATCACCTTGCCGCAAGCGCGACATCTGCATGACGCCCGCCAGTCCAAACAACAGACCGGCGAGGCCATAGATCCAGACCTTAAGACGGTCCGTGGCAATGCCGCACGCTCGCGCCGCCAGCTCGTTTGAGCCCAGCGCAAAAACCCGGCGCCCGAACACAGTGTTTCGTAACACCACGGCCGCAGCCACTGCTAACACGATCGCTATCCAAACTCCAGGCGCCACCAGAAGCCACGATGGGTTGGGAAAAGTGACCAGCAATCCGTTGACCCAGGTCTCGGGTACATTAACCGTCTGCTGGCCGGCGAACCATTTTGCCATTCCGCGCGCGACGCCGAGCATCCCCAGGGTGGCGATAAAAGGCACCACCCGCAGGCGCGTGATCACCAACCCATTGATAACACCCACCACCCCGCCGACAAGAATTCCTGCTGCCACGGCGGTTACGGGTGATAACCCGGCGTTTAGTCCGAGTGCCGTGATCACACCGGTGAGGGCGATGACGGATCCGACCGAGAGATCGATTCCGCCACTAATGATAATCAGCGTCATGCCGATCGCGCCGACAGCCACAATGACGGTTTGGGCCAGCACGATGCGTAAATTAAACGCGGACAGATAGCGCCCCGGCGACTCCATGAGGAGCGAAAAGATCAAGATGACAAGCGCCAGCCCCAGCAGCGGCCCAATCCAGTTGAGCCACTTTTGGATCGACCCTGATAACTGCCACGCGCGGTTTTGCGTTACCTCAGCGACCATGCTTTTCCATTTCGCTTAAGTTTTTCCATTTCTCATTTTTCATTGCCCTCGCATCACGAGCCTCGTAGCCTAAGCGGGCGTTCAGAGTACCGACTTCAGTCGGGCTTTTCTCCCAGTAATAAAACCCAACTAAAGTTGGTACTCTAAACACCCACTTGCCGTAAGCTCTGCATTTTCAATGACGAATGAAAAATGGCAAATGGCAAATCTAATTGCCTTCAACGTACCTTACTTCAAATACTCCCCCAACGGCGGGTGCAAAAGCGTCTGTATCTCCGGAGCATTCAGGTTATCGGGTGTAACGATCGTGACTCCGGTATCGATTCGTTTCTCCACCGCCTTGCCTTGCAGATGTTCAACCATCGTGCGCACGCCGAGATAGCCCATGTTGAAAGGATTCTGTACGACGAACCCTTGCAACTGCTTGTTGCGCATCGCTTCAGTGAAGGTTTCACTGGTATCAAAACCTATGAAGGTGATTTTACCGGCCTTGCCGATGTCCTGGAGCGCCAGCAGCATCCCGGCAGTGGAAGACTCATTCGGCGTGAAAATGCCTTGCACATCATCCGCGTACCGGTTAAGCAAGTTCTCGGAAGCGCGCTTCGCCGTATCGCGCGTCGCACCGGCATACTGGTCAGATGAAATGACCTCTATGCCGGGATATTTCTGCTTGATCTCCCCGATAAAACCATCTTCACGATCCTGCGTGCTCGCCGATCCTTCCTGGTAGCGCAGCAGCAAAACCTTGCCCTTCCCCGCCAGCAATTCGCCCATTCGATCGGCGGCCAACTTTCCGCCCTTGCGATTGTCGGTGGCCACGAAACTGACGATGGAGTCCGACTCCAGAGCGGAATCGATGATGACTGTCGGCACGCCCGCGCGGTTGGCTTCCTCCACCGGCCGCACCAGGGCCCGATTGTCGAGCGGCGCCAGCACGATGCCGTTCACACCCTGAGAGCTGAAACCTTCAACCACCTGAATCTGTTGCTCGCGATCGTCCTCACGCAAGGGCCCTTTCCAGATGACTTCGACGGATATGCCTTGCGCCGAAAGCTCGCGCGCGGCTTTGAGGCAGCCGGCATGAATGCTCTTCCAAAACTCGTGCGTGGTGCCCTTGGGAATGACGGCAATCGTCAGCTTCTTGCCGCTGCTGCCCGGGGCGCCAGGCTTCGTGCAACTGAATGAGATGATCGCACTCAGGGCAATAAGCGGGGCTAAGATTCTTCGCATGTGTTTCCTTCCGATTGTAGTTAATTCTCCACTACAAAATCTCATTAACACCAGACTGTTGGAGTCTAACGCGGAAAGCACTCGACTTTTCTCATTCACACCGTGGCTTCAGCCCGGTGATCTGGCACCAATAAGAGACCGTGAACCGTTTTAACGGTTTCCTTACTGCCAATGCCACTCTTACGCAAGCACTTTCTGCTGCACGCATGAGACCCAGCAGCTAACCGTCGTTTGCTACTCATAAGGTCCGATGGGAAACCGCTGCTATAAGACTTTCAGTCCTGCCCAAGGCTTCTAATTCATACTTGTGGATGAGCCGTTTTAGCAACACTCTCTTCCGCCGCCCGCACCGGATTATTTAGCTTCCCTACGCTTTCGATTTCCACTTCCATCACGTCGCCAGGCCGCAGAAACACCGGCGGCTTGCGGGCGAACCCCACGCCCGGCGGGGTGCCGGTCGCTATGACATCGCCAGGCTCCAGGGTGATGGTTTGGGAGAGGAACTCTATTAATTCAGGCACACCGAATATCAACTGATTCGTGTTGGAGTCCTGCATTGTCTGGCCGTTGAGTATTAACCTGATCGAAAGTTTGTGCGGGTCGGGGACAGCGTCGGTAGTGACTATAGTCGGTCCCATCGGCGCAAACGTATCACAAGACTTACCTCGCTGCCATTGACCATCTGCAAACTGAAAGTCGCGCGCGCTAACGTCATTGAAGGCGCTGTAGCCCAGCACATAATCAAGGGCGCGACCCGCGCTGACATTCTTCGCCCGACGCCCTATAACAACTGCCAGTTCCGCCTCGTAATCCACTTGCGCGCTGGTGACCGGCAGGACAACTGCCTCACCCGGCGCAATCACAGCCGTGGCAAATTTCGAAAACACGACCGGTCTTTCCGGAATCGGCATATTACTTTCAGCGGCGTGGTCTCGATAGTTGAGTCCGATGCAGATTAGCTTCCCGGGACGAGGCACTGGAGCAAACCAATACGCGTCTTCACTCTTGACCAACCAGCCTTTTTCTCCGGCCTGGGCCAGAGCGTCGGCATCGCCAACGAGTGTTGCATATGTCTCAAGCGACTTCTGAAACCATGGCCCATCCATGTCGAACCAGGACAGGGGATTTGCCGGCCGGTCCGTGCTCTCAAACAGGCGCTCGCAATCCAGACGGTATCCAGTGTCGCGATCTCCGTCATGCAAAATAAAACCCATTCGCGGCGTTTCCCAGTTTGTGTCTTCCGTTGTGAACGCTATGATTTGCATCGTCGATTCAAATGGTCCATCGTTCGTCATGCATTAACAATGACGTACAACTCCTGCGGTCCGTGCACGCCGATGGCCAGGGTCAACTCGATGTCGGCGGTGCGTGACGGGCCAGTGATAAGAGTAATTGTCGGACTCAGCGCCGGGCTGCCACTTCGATGAACGGCAGCCAGGGCTTCTCCCAGTGTCAGACAGATGCTTTGCCGGTCGACTATCGCAATGTGCACCGGGGGCACAAGCGAAATCAGACGATGTCGCTCGGATTCAGACTCCAGCACCAACGTGCCTGTCTCCGCGATTGCCGCCTGCGCTGTCGTGATACCGATGTCATATTCAAAAAGATCCGCTGAACTCGGCGCGACCGCGATTTCGTCCGTCCCCACTGTTATCTGGCGCGCCAATTGCTCGACCAGAGGAGCGTTCGACAAAGCAATGCGACGCGCGCGCAGCGGAGTCGTCTGCAAACCGGCAACGATGCCATTCAGAGCATCGACCACTTCAGCTTCACTCGGCGCCACGATACAGTGCCCGCCCACTCCTTCCAGGTTCTCTCTAAACACTTGTAGCAGAGAAAGAGCCGCGTCACTTTCTCCAGAGAGTGGCGTCGGCCCTGTCAGCCGACTGTTAGCTTGCGGCAGGATCTCAGCCTCACATTCTGGGTGTTCTTCCTCTGCCGACTGCCTCCTGCCGTGTGCCTCTTGCTTTTCATCGCGCACCGCATCATGCGGCATACTTGCGGCCAGATGTTCCCGGATTGACCCCAGTATCGATTCTCGTGCGCTTGCGTTGAAAACTTGCATCTTTGAAAACCTGCAGTCAGGAAGGGGGCCTGCCCCCGCTGTGGCAACCGCCACCCGGCTACGCCGCCTGATGTGCGGAAGGTCTATGACCTTCCGATCAGTCCGGTAATTTTCGGGGGCTCTGCCCCTGCGGCCTCATTCGGGGCACAGCCCCGGGATCATTTGCCGAGCTGACGGAAGGTCGGAGACCTTCCGTCATATCAGGCGGCACAGCCGGGAACCCGATTGTCACTCGTCCACTGTGCGGACTTCGATTGAAGACCCCTTTTTGGGCAAGGCGTCCCTGCTTAGTTCATTTCGCCACTGTTCGCGAAAAGTGCTTTTCGCTATTGGCAGCAGGTCGCGACCAATGGTCCAGGCCCCCAGCGGCGGCATGATTCGCGAAACCAGCGACCCTGCCCTTCCAATCTTCCCTTCGCGCACCAGGAAAGGTTGCAGCAATCGCCCCACGCTTATGCTCCACTCATACAATCGCGGTCGGGCCATAACCGCCGCGAAAACTTTGAAGGCAAATCGCTCCCCTCTGCGCTTCTTCGTCCCCGCGGCTGCTTCGTCTTGCTCCAGTCTGACCTCTGACTTCTGACCTCTGACCTCTGACCTCTGACCTCCGACCTCTGACTTCTGACCTTTGACCTCTGGCCCTACTATCTCCGCGCGCAGGTGCAGCAACAACTCCGGAATATCAATCTTGACCGGGCAAACCTCGCGGCACGCGCCACACAAACTCGAGGCATACGGCAGTTGCGAAGCCTTACTCAATCCGATGAGCTGTGGCGTGATAACTGCGCCGATGGGGCCGGGATAGACTGAGCCATAAGCATGCCCGCCGATCTGTTGATACACCGGACACGCATTCAAGCATGCCCCGCAACGTATGCAGGCCAGCGCCTGTCGCGTGACCGGATGCGCCAGCATTCGCGAGCGCCCGTTGTCGAGCATCACGATATGCAACTCATCAGGCCCTTCGTCTTCCATCTTGCGCTTGGTTCCGGTGAGCAGCGATTGATACGTGGTCAACTGTTGCCCCGTGCCGGACCGCGGCAAGAGCTTGAGAAAGACGTCCAGGTCCGCAAACCGGGGCAGAATTTTCTCGATGCCCATCACCGCGATATGGGTCCGCGGCAGACTGGTCGTCAAACGCACGTTCCCCTCGTTCTCCAGGATCAGGATGGTGCCGGTTTCCGCAACACCAAAGTTGACACCGCTGATGCCCATGTCCGCGGCGGCAAAGCGTTGCCGCAACACGCGGCGCGCGGCGCTGGTCAGCCGGTCAACGTCATCGGTTGGCTCGATGCCCAGTTTTGCTGTGAACAATTCGGCAATCTGTTTCTTGGTTTTGTGAATTGCCGGAACGATAATGTGCGAAGGCGCTTCGCCGGCAAGCTGGATGATGTACTCGCCCAGGTCGGTTTCAATCACTTCGATACCGGCGGCTTCGAGCGCGGCATTGAGATGAATCTCTTCCGTCACCATGCTCTTGCTCTTCACAAGCTGGCGGGCCCCGCGTTCGCCAGCCAGACGGCAAACAATCTGGTTGGCCTCCGCTGCGTCTCGCGCCCAGTGCACTTGGGCCCCGAACTTTTCAGCATTGGCTACGAACTGATCGAGATACTTATCGAGGTGCAGCAGCACTTCATCCTTAATGGCCCGCGCTTGGGTGCGTAGCCCCTCCCAGTTCTTCAGACCCTCGGCAGCCGCCAGCCGGCGTTTGGCAAATAAAGACGTGGCGTTTCTTAAGGCGCCACGCAATTGTGTGTCAACGAGCGCGGCGCGCGCGTTGGCAGCAAAGGTCTCTGTAGTTAGGTGGGACATAGCATGTACCAGAGGTCAGAAGTCAGAAGTCAGAGGTCAGAAGTCAGAGGTCGGCAAGCCTGAATCGACAAAAAGCTTTTCTGTATTGATATCTAGTTCTGACATCCGACCTCTGACTTCCGACCCCTGACCTCTGACTTCTGACTTCTGATCTCTGACCTCTGACCTCTGACCTCTGACCTCTGACCTCTGACCTCTGACCTCTGACCTCTGACTTCTGACCTCTGACCTCTGACCTCTGACTTCTGACTTCTACCGCGCCGCCAGCACCTCAGACAGGTGCATCACGCGGACATCTGAACCTTTCCGCGAGAGGCGCCCGCCAATCTGCATCAGACAACTGGCGTCGCCGCTGACGACCGCCTGCACGCCGGCCTTCTCGATGGCTTCGATTTTCTGGTCCAGGATCGCCATCGAGATCTCCGGGTACTTTACTGAGAAGGTGCCGCCAAAGCCGCAGCAGGCGTCGGCGTTCTCCAACTCGACAAATTCAGCATCGCGCACGCGACGCAGCAAACGTCGCGGCTCGCTGTGCACCTGCAAATCGCGCAGGGCATGGCAGGCATCATGCCAGGTCAACTTGCCGAACCAGCGCGCCCCTACATCTTCAACCTTGAGTACCCGAACCAGGAACGAACTCAACTCAAAAGTCTGCGCCGCCACAGCACGCGCCCGCCGGCGCCAGTCAACCTCGTCCGGAAACAACGCCGGGTAGTGATGCACCATCGCCGTACATGATCCCGAAGGGCTCACAATCGCTTCAGCTTTGCTCTCTTCAAACATCTCGATGAAACGCTGCGCCAGTCTGCGTGCCTCTACGCGATAACCGGTATTGAACGCCGGCTGTCCGCAGCAGGTTTGCCGTTCATCAAACTCGACCGTGCAGCCCACCCGCCGCAGTACCTCCACTGTGCTCGCGCCCACCGCCGGCCACATCTGATCCACGACACAGGTTACGAATAAGGCGACGTTCATTTCCGATTGCCGATTGCCGATTGCCGATTTGGACTTCTCCAGTTTGTTACCAAAGACCGAGTACCGATTAACGCGATTCGCTCGCCGTAGATCCAATCGGCAATTGGCAATCGGAAATCGGAAATGTAACCACGCCCTTCAAATAGTGCGGCGCGCGCATATCTTTCTCGAGCGCACCCTGCAACGCGTCGAGCGAGGTGTACCGGTGCGTGATTATCGAGGCCACCTCTATCGTCCGCTCTTCGATTAACCTTAGCGCCTCCATGTAGACCGACGGGCGCCCGTCGCTCTCGAAATCACCCGAGGCGCCAACTGGAGTGACCAACGTCGGCTCGCGAAACATCACGTTATTCAGGACACTCAAATCAACTCCCGCATGACCGTGCCCGTAGAGTAGGACCGTTGCCTGCTTGCGCATCAGCCCGGGCATAGCCGCGATCACACTGCCCGCCCCGGAAGCTTCGATTAGATACTCGGCGCCTCTTCCTCCGGTTTTCTCCTTAATTACAGCGGCGAGATCGGGATCGCGGGCATCAAGTACTTCATCGGCGCCAAAACCTTTCGCAAAGTTTCGTTTCCATTCAGTAGGAGCGGACACCAGAAGCTGGCCGTCATATTTGAGCACGCGTCGCAGGTATTGGGTGAACAACAACCCGGCCGGTCCCGCTCCACAGATCAGCACCGTGCGCACGCGCCGCTGCGGCTCAGCGGCATGGATCGCATAACGCGTCTGCGCAGCGCCCACTGCGTCGCAGGAATGAATGATGCAGCCCAGCGGTTCAACCAGCGCGGCTGCGGCGGAATCAAGTGCGGAGCGAATGCGCAAAGCATTGACGGCCGGCACGGCGATATATTCCGCCAGTCCGCCCTGTAATCCCGTGATGCCATGTTCCCGGTAAAACTCGCATTGATGTGAATTACCAGTTTGACAGTATTCACAACGCGGTGTGCGGCGCGTGCTTACGCAGTTCAAGCCTTGATCGATCGCCACATGATCACCAATGTCCAGATCGCGCACCTGGCTTCCCTTCTCTGCAATGAAGCCATTGATTTCATGCCCCAGAATTTGCGGCTCCACTGTTAGAGGAATCGGCGCTCCCTGTTCATCCGTATTGTAGTTTGCATGACCGGCGAAGATGTGCGTGTCAGTTCCACAAATACCTACGGCCGCAACCCGCACCAGCACATCGTGCGGCGAAAACTTTGGCCGCGGCACGTCGCGCACCTCGAGTCTGGCCACATCGCATAACACGCTGGCCTTCATCGTCATCCCTTCACTCGAGCCAAGTACTTTTTCGCTTGTACCAATCAAAGCGCTCACGGTTACCTCTCAACCTGGCGGTAGTCTCCTTGTTCGGATAGTGGGCGTTCAGAGTACCGACTTCAGTCGGGCTTTTCTTATCCACTAACTCACCCGCGCGCGAAGTTCCAACTCAATATCACTCGTGTCCAGACGGCCCGCGTCTCGCAACGCCGCAAATCTCTTCATGGTATCCGTTATGCCGGTATCGAGTGGGGTAGACGGCAGCTCCCCCCTCACGCGCCTTATCGCAGCATCATTCATAGCCGGCGCAATCGGAATCGGTTCGCCGCCAAAGGTGACCAGCTCCCGGCCCGCCTTTTCATTGATGACCGCTGCGATGCGTGCGACTTCAACCGTCTCGCCATGAAGATTGAAAACATGTGCCCCGTCCGGCATGGTGTCGGCGCAGGCAACAAAGGCAGCGGCCGTGTCGGCGACGTACTGAAAATCCGTGGCGCCGCCGAAACGTATGTGGAACGGAAGGCCGAGCACCGCGGCTTTCATCGCTTTGGTCGGATCACTCGTTAGCCCGGCATCGCGGTTAACCCCGTAAACGGTTAGCGGTCTCAGGCCAACGCTGGACAATTCATGCTGCATGAAATAGACGCGCGCATTGCCTTCATTAGTTCGCTTGAACACGCCGTAATGCGTAGTCGGTTCACACGCGGCGCTTTCATCCAACGGGCCATCGTCTTCGCTAAGGCCAAAGACTGCCGCGGAGCTCGCATAGACCAAACCCTTCACACCGGCTGTACGCGCTGCTTCGAAGACGTTCAGCGTACCGACGACATTGACCAGGGCGCCGGTTGGCGGATCCGTCTGGCATGCAGGAACCTGTAAACCTGCCAGATGAATCACGCGCTGTGCGGATGATTCTTCGAGAGCCGCCAGCACCGCCGCGGCGTCCGTGATGTCGCCAACCATGAAGCGTACGAGCTCAAGATCCGCCGGGCTCATGATCGCGCTCAAACGGCGCGTATCGCTGCTGCGATCGAAAACGCACGGTCTATCGCCGCGCTCGGCGAGTGCCTTCACAATCCATGAGCCGATACAGCCCTGCGCTCCGGTAATGAAATAAGTTTCAGGCATGTTCAAGCACTACGAGCTGCACGCTGGAGTCTATAAAACTCCGCTGCGCTTTCTCCGAACACCCGGCTGCGATCTTCATCACCCAACTCCGCCAGCAGTGACTGAAAAGACTCCAGCACCTGGTGGTAGGAAGCGGCCAGCAGACACACGGGCCAGTCACTGCCGAACATCATTCGCGCCGGGCCAAAGAACTCGAGCGCGCGATCGACAAAGGGCCGCAGGTGCTCCGTGCTCCAGGACGTGTGGTTTGCTTCCGTGACCAGGCCTGAAAGTTTGCAAGAAACATTTGGACAGCCTGCGACAGGCTTAATCTCCTGGGCCCATTCTTTGATTTGCCCGCCGGCGATGGGCGGCTTGGCCATGTGGTCAACAACCAGACGCAATTCAGGACAGTTTTCAGCGACCGTCTTAACGTGCTTCAAATGACGCGTATGCACCAGCAGATCATAGGACACCTGATGCCTTTCGAGCAGTTGCAACCCGCGAAGCACGCTCGGCTGCACCAGCCAGTCGTCTGCCGGCTCGCTTTCAACCAGATGCCGCACGCCTTTGAACTTCGGATTTGCCGTCAGCAATTCCAATTCCTCTTCCATCCTGTCATCCGTTAGATCAACCCAACCGACAACACCCGCGATAAACTGATGCGCATTTGCCAGGTTCAGAAGCCAGCGGGTCTCCGCCAGACTGTTGCTGGCCTGCACCAGGATCGTTTTAGTAACTCCACACTCCTGCAGTATGGGCTCAAGCTGCGACGGCAGATAGTCGCGATAAAGAATTCCAAGGTCCGGGCTCATCCACGGATAGTCGAACAGGCCCAGCTGCCAGAAATGCTGATGGGCGTCAATGATGCCGTTGGTCATAAAACGAAAGCCATTTTCCATTTCTCATTTGTCATTCATTCGCGAATTCAATTTGGAAGTGCAACGGGGATGCTCGAATCGCTATCGGCCCGTTTCTCATTAACACCTGGCTTCAGCCAGGTAGCTACTCCGGGAGATTAATTGGAAACCGTTTAAACGGTTTACCCTTTCATGCCCATTCCGACACCTGGCTTAAGCTAGGTGTGAATGAGAGGGAGACGTAGATGCCGCTTAATATTCCAAGTTGCACTTCAAAGTTGAATCCACCGTTTGTCATTTCTCATATTTCTCATTTTGTCATTGAATGCGCATCGTGGTGGGTCATGACAATGGAAAATGATATATGGAAAATCAGCCCTTCTTTCAAATCAGAAAACTTAGTACCTCCCTTCGCGCGGCTTCTGCGCCCGCTTAAGTTCGTGATCCTGTCGCGGTTCGCCTTCGCACTCCATTGCAAAGGTTGTTACCAGATACGGCGCCGCCTTCGGCAAACCCGTCAGCCGCACACGCCATTCGTTCTGCTCGAACTTCACCGGCTGATTCGTGGCTAACATTTTCACAGCCTTGACCTTGTTCAGCATATTGCCCAGCACTACCGTCTCGCCGGGCCAATAGTGCACGTGGAAAAAGAGTGTGTTGCCTTTTCGCGAAAAGCTGCCGAATCGCGAACGGGTTGGTTGGCAACGATCCGCGCCGTGAATAGCCGCCCCATTGTTGCGCGTCCAATCCCCCACCGTCGAAAGTATCCGTACCGATTCCGGAGGGATAGAGCCGTCAGCGGTGGGGCCAATGTTCAGGAGATAGTTACCACCGTCATGCGCGCAAGTAATCAGATTGCGTATTACTGTCTTCGGAGTCTTCCAGCCGTCGTCCGATATGTGATATCCCCAACTGTCGTTCAGAGTCATGCACGATTCCCAGGGCCGCTCGGCCGAAGCCACAATGCGCTGCTCGGGCGTGTCGAAGTCCTCCGGAATCCTGGAACGATTGTTGATGATGATGTCCGGCTGCAGCTTTCTCACCATGCGATTCATCTCTTCTGATTCCCAGCCTTTGGCATCCAGCGGCCAGGGCACGTCGTACCAGAGGACGTCCACCTTGCCATAGTTCGTCATCAATTCCTTTACCTGGCCGTGAATGTAATCGACAAAACGCCGGCGGGCCGCTTCATCAGTCACACAACGCGCGCCATCGGGATGGTGCCAGTCCATCAGCGAGTAGTAGAAGCCGAAGCGCAGGCCCTCGGCGCGCGCCGCATTGACGTATTCGCGTACCAGGTCGCGCCCCGGCCCACGTTTAGTTGCGCAATAGTCAGTGAGTTTGGAGTCGAAGTTACAAAAACCTTCATGATGTTTGGTTGTCATCACCATGTACTTCATGCCTGCCCGGCGGGCCAGTTGCGCCCAGGCACGGGCGGGGTTTGGCTTCGGCTTGAACTGGTCGGCCAGTGGCTCATATTCCTTGACCGGAATCCCTTCCATCTCCATCACCCACTCGTGACGACCAACGGTGCTGTAGAGGCCCCAGTGAATGAACATGCCAAACTTCGCCTCGTGCCACCACTTCATTCGTCGTGTCCGGTCAGCAATAGTGGACGTTGTCGGCGCGCCCTCAACGGGCCTTGTTTCCTGCGCAAAGATGTCAAATTTGGAAGCAGTGGCGAGTGCGCCCGCGCCGGCGCCCAGGCTAATCAGGTAATCACGCCTGTTGATTTTCGTCATTGTCTTTTCTCCGTCAGTCGGTTGATGACTCATCGTGTTTCAGCTAATTCAGGTTTCGCCTGTATCCCTGTTAACCATCTCGCGCAGCCTGCCCGCTGCTGTTTCGGCAGTGATGTCGCGCTGCGGCATTGCCAGCATTTCGTAGCCGACCATGAATTTACGAATCGTTGCTGAGCGCAGCAACGGTGGATAGAAGTGCGCGTGCAAATGCCATTCAGGATGCGGCCGGCCATCAGTAGGTCGTTGATGAAAACCCATCGTGTACGGGAAATCCACTTCGAATAGATTGTCGTAAGCGGACGTCATTCGCTTTAGAATGTCGGCCAGCGCCCTGCGCTCCCCGACGCTCAAATCGTCGAGTCCGGTCGCGTGTTGTTTGCTTATCAGCATTGTCTCGAAGGGCCACACGGCCCAAAACGGAACCAAGGCGTAGAAGCTTTCGTTCTCGCAAACCAGACGTGCCCCGGATTTCACTTCCAGCGCCAGATAATCACAGAGCAGGCACTGGCCGGCGCCGGAGTAATATTCGCGCTGCGCCATGTCTTCTTTGTTCGCTTCGTTCGGAGCGCTCTGGTTGGCCCAAATCTGGCAATGCGGATGTGGATTGCTGGCCCCCATCAGCGCGCCTCGATTCTCAAAAATCTGCACCGAGTTAATAGAAGGCATTGCACCGAGTTGACTGTACTCCGCCACCAATGTGTCAATCACCGGGCGAATCTCTTCAACCTTCATGCGCGCAATCGTTAAGTCGTGCCGCGGCGAAAAACAGACTACGCGACAGATACCCGGCTCCGTCTCTGCCTTGATTAGCCCACCCTCGTGCAGGGTCTGACGTGGTGTATCGGGGCGCAGCGCGGCAAAATCATTCTCGAAAACAAAGGTGCTCGTGTACTGGGGATTAGGCTCTCCGTTCGCGCGAACATTGCCGGGACATAAGTAACATTCAGGATCAAACTCCGGCTCAGCCGGCCGCGCTGTTTCTTCCAACTGCCCCTGCCAGGGGCGCTCGGTGCGTTGCGGCGACACCAGCACCCACTCGCGAGTCAGCGGGTTATAGCGCCGATGCGGGTGCTGCTTTAGATCAAACATGCGTCATTTCCAATCGCCAATTGTCGAGTGCCGACAGCCGAGTACCGATTTTCTTCCTGCGGCTTTGCCGCCGCACAGTGCGGAAAGGCTCCGCCTTTCCGTTCCGACCCTTTTCTTTTTAGGAGGCTGCGCCTCCACTGACGCGGCATTAACCAATTAGCAATTCGTCAGGCAATGACTTCCTCCGCTCCTGCCGCAGCGCTGCAAACATAGATCTCGGGCGCGAGTCCGGTCGCCTGTTCATAACCTTGCGCCACCGCGCGCTGAAACTCGTCCACGTTTTCAACTTTGACCAGATTGATAGTGCAGCCGCCAAATCCGCCTCCGGTCATGCGCGCGCCAAATACTCCATCAACCCGCCGGGCCAGTTGCACCATCAAATCCAGTTCGGCACAACTAACTTCGTAATCATTGCGCAGGCTCTCATGCGATTCATTCATCAGCTCGCCAAAGCGTTCGAGATCGCCTTTCTCAAGCGACACTCCCGCCTCGAGCACGCGCGCATTTTCGGTTATCACGTGCCGGCACCGGCGTTGGATCACCTCCGGCAAACGTTTTTCCTGCAGTTCCAGATCAGCCTTGGTCACATCGCGCAAAGCGCGCACATCCGGCAGAATGCCGCCGAAATGGCGCACTCCGGCTTCGCATTCAGCGCGCCGCGCGTTGTACTTACCGGTCGCCAGCGCATGCCTCACCATGGTGTTGCAGATCACCAGGCGCGCCCCTTCGGGCAAGGGCAACAATTTGTATGAAAGTGAGCGGCAATCGAGTAACAAAGCAATTCCCTTTTGTCCACAGCAGGAAATGAACTGGTCCATGATCCCGCAGCGCATACCGACAAACTCGTTTTCGGCGCGCTGGCAGAGCCTGGCCAACTCCACCTGATCCAAACTAAGGCCGGAGTTTTCCAAAAGGGCGCGCGCAGTCGCAACTTCAATCGCCGCAGACGAGCTCAAGCCCGATCCGATGGGCACCTCACCGCGAATACGTAGAGTCGCACCGCGCAGACGCTGCCCTGCCTGCTCCAGAATGATTGCCACTCCTCTTACGTAATCGCTCCAGTGCCCCCTGGCAGTAGGGCTGGAATCATCAAGATTGAACTCAATCTCCTCAGAGAAATTCTCCGAGAAAACAGAGACCCTACGATCATCCCGCGGCTCGACGGTGACCCAGGTTGAGAAATCGATGGCCGCGGGCATCACAAAGCCGTCGTTGTAATCGGTATGTTCTCCGATCAGGTTGACCCGTCCCGGGGCGCGAAAGACGCGCGTGTCCTGACTTGAAGATTCGGTTTTCGCTTCTCCTGTATATGCCACGTGCATTTCTCTTCTACCGGCAACTATCTATTCCTGACCCGCGTCGTTTCGTTTGGCATCTCGCATGCCCCGTCTTCCCAGCAGCAACATCACAATGCCAAAGACAAGTATGACGATGCCCCACCACAAATTGACGTTAATACCCAGCGCGCGCTGGTAAATCGCTTTGTTGCCAATCAGACCAAAGCCTGTAAGCAGCAGACCGAGAATGGAAAACATCAAGCCGATTGGCAATCGAATATCAAGTCCCATCGCTCACCTTCTCCTTGTGGCACAGACTTCAGAAAACTCTGATCAAGTGCTTCGGCGCGTAGCGCCGCATGAATTTAGCCCGGCCTTTCAAGGCCGGGGAAAGTCAACGAGGTGTTCCGCGTCGCGTAGCGACGCCTGAAAGTGGCGCTCAATTCAATCGTCGCTACGCGACGACGGCATCCAAATGCCGCTGTCCCGGCCTTGAAAGGCCGGGCTAAATTCATATCGACGCTACGCGTCGAGGAGTCTCGATCAGGCCACCTCACCAAAACACTATGTTCAGCACCAGGGCCGCCGCCAGCACAATCCCGCCCAGCACCATTGGCCGCTTGTACCAAACCAACTCTTCCCTGGGTCTCTCTGTTAAGGAGTAGACCAGGCCCACAAGTTCGTTCTCAGCACGTGGCCTGGTAATCAGACTTACTGCGATCGTCACTATGAAACAGGTAGTCCAGGCGAAAATCGCGGTCCAGAAGTTTTGCGCCATTTCGCTTAGATAGATATGCGTGACGGCAAACCAGCCGCCTTTGATACCCATCACGCCGCCATGAGGCAGAGTCACTCCATGGTGAATCGCCGCTGCCACGGTCCCCGAGATCAGGCCGGCAAAAGCGCCGTGACCGGTGGTCCGCTTCCAGAACATGCCCAATAGAAAAGTCGCAAAGAGCGGCGCATTGACGAAGGCGAAAACCAACTGCAGCATGTCCATGATGTTGTTGAATCGCGTCGCCAGGTAGGCTGCTGCTACCGAGATGCCGATCCCGAAGACCGTGGACATCCGCCCCATCCAAAGGTAATGCGCATCGCTGGCGCCGCGTCTGATGTATGACTGGTAAATGTCGTACGTCCATACCGTGTTGAAAGCGGTTACGTTTCCCGCCATGCCGGACATGAAACTGGCCATCAGAGCGGTCAGGCCAACCCCGAGAATGCCGGTGGGAAAATAATGGCCGAGCATCATCGGTATGGCGAGATCGTAGTTGAGAGTTCCATCAAGCTTCTGCGGGAGGGAGAAACCCGTTGCCCCGGCCTGGTGAGTCAGGGCGATCGCGATCATTCCCGGAAGGATCACCAGAATGGGAAAGAACATTTTTGGCACGGCGGCGATGAGGGGCGTGCGTCGCGCCGCGGACATCGATTTGGCGGCCATGGCGCGCTGCACCACCAGGAAGTCTGTACACCAGTAGCCGAAGGAAAGGACAAACCCTAATCCCATCGCCAGCCCGAACCACTCGACACCCATCGGGTTGCTGGAGGGAGCATTCATAAACTTCCACGAGTGGGTCCAGGCGCCCGCTTGATAACCCTGCGCCGTGGCCACGCCGCCCAGCCGAGCAACCAGCCCGGACCAGCCGCCGACATCTATCAAAGCCAGAATCACCAGCGGCGCGAAACCGAAGACGATGAGAAAGAATTGCAGCACCTCGTTGTAGATCGCTGACGTCAATCCTCCGAGGGAGATGTAAATCAAAACGATCAGAGCTGAAATCATTACGCTAAAGGTGAAGTCCCACCCCAGTAATACGCCCAGCAAAAGACCCATCGCATACAGCGAGATGCCCGAGGAGAACACTGTCATCGCCGCAAATGTGATGGCGTTGAAGCCCCTGGTCTTTTCGTCGAAGCGCAGCTTCAAGTACTCAGGTACTGACCGCGCGCGCGAGCCATAATAAAAGGGCATCATGAAGACACCCACAAAGACCATGGCCGGAATTGCTCCAATCCAGTAGAAGTGGCTGGTGGCAATACCATACTTCGCTCCTGATGCACCCATGCCGATTACTTCCTGCGCGCCAAGGTTGGCGGAGATAAAAGCGAGCCCGGTGATCCAGGCCGGCAACGACCGGCCGGAGAGGAAGAAATCTTTACTCGTCTTCATGTAGCGCTTCAGCGCAAAGCCGATGCCCAGCACGAAAACGAAGTACACCAGCATGATGGTCCAATCGATGAATGTCAGCTTCATGATCTTGAATCCATTAATCTCACGATAAAACGCGCCCATTCGTCGCGTTTTGTTTAGAGTCGGGCTACCGCCCGACTGAGCGGGCGGTAGCCCGCTCCTAAACTCCACGCAGGAACTCTACGTGCAGATCAGCAGCCGGGCAGAGTGCGGCGGCAGTTGCTCGATCGCAAATTCACCCGAGTGCTTCCCAAGATTTTCGCCGCTCCAGAAATCGGTGACATTGCAGGCCCGGGAGAGCTTAAAAGAGATTCTCTGTGGCACATCGTCCCAATTGAACAAGCTGACAACCGATACGTCTCGTCCCGGTAATCTTGTCCGACCGACGCGTAGCGAGTCGTCATCGAAGCGCGCCGCCACTCCGGTCGGCGGTTGCAGCTTGCGCAACAACGTTAATTTCTCTGCGCTGATTTTTGTCAGATCGTCGCCTGACAACACCATCCCCCCGGTGGCGTAGATGGCCGTCGCGTGAAACCGAAACTCGTCTTCGCTCAGATTTCCAGTGAGCACGACTGCGTCGGGATCGTTCCACCACAACCTTCCGTTCTGCCAATTGCGTTTAAGATTCTGCCTGGCCGTGGTCTCCACGCGATCCCAGCTCCGCTTGATGTCATTCGAACTGCGCGATCCATGGATCAATCCCAGCGAAGGCCAGATGGGATGATTGCAGCCGAGAATGAAGCCTTCGCCTGCCCCCCGCAAAATGGCTTGCATGCCGCGACGATATGCTTCAATGCGGGTGGCGAGTTTGTGGTTAAACTGCCCGCCATGGATTGCGCCCCAGAAGTTCGCATCGAGCTTGAAATAGGTGCAGCCCCATTCACGCCTCATTGTGCCGAAGACATTCTCGAAATGCTGTTGGACTTTCGGGTGCGTGCCATCGAGGACGTACCAGGGCCCATGCCGCCAGCCGCCAAATGTCACGGTGTCAGAGCGCAAAGGCTTGCCGTCATTGCCTTGCACAAACCAGTCAGGATGCTGTTGAAAGACGTGTGACTTCTCTTCGGCGACAAATGGCGCCACCCAGATGGCCGGCTCGAACCCTCGCTCGCGAATCTGCTTCAACACTCCCTGTACGTTGCCGCCGAAGGCCGCACCAGTCTCAAGCCAGTCGCCCATCGCCGGCTGGTAACCGTCATCGATCTGAACATACTTAAGTCCCGGCGTGTGCTTCGCGATGTAATCCAGGTTGTCGAGCACTTGCTGCGCGGTCACCCGCGGGCCAAAGCAATACCAGGAACACCAGCCCGTCGGCGGCGTCTCCAGGCGCAGCGGTGGATGATTAACCCTTAAACGGGCGCCCAGCTCGGCGAGCAACTGGTCGCGATCGGGGCCGGAGCGAAAAGTGAACTCTTCTAACATCAGCGACTGGCCTGGTTTGATCTCAATGCCTTCAGTATCGACGACCACTTGTAATGACGAGCCGCGCAAATAAAACTGCCCGATGAAACGCCGGCAGGAAGTGAATGCCAGCAGATGACTACCTCCCTGTGGCGGCGAGAGCGTCATCATCCCGTACAAAGCTCGTGCTCCGTCGGGCGCCGGAATCTTGTAGTGCTTTGCATCGGTGTAGTTGCCCAGATCGCCCGGTTGCCCCAGCGTGCCTCCGGTTTGCGTCAGCATTTGAAAACCTTCGCCGTAGAGCTGCGTCTCCGGCGCCAGAGACAATGCCAGTTCGAACAGCACCACCTCTTTGACCCGAACGCTTTCTTTGCCTGTGTTCGTTACGTGCGAAGTACAAATCGGGCCTCGCCACTGTCGAAAGACCTTAAGGTTCCGCGCGGAGGAATCGCCGGCGGGTACAACGGTGCTGGGAGCATTCGCGAATGATTGCCGCGTCAGACCTTTACTCCCCTGGGCGAAATCAATTGCCGGCAGAGCCGCCAGCAATGGCGACGCCAGCGCCAGCCGGAGGATTTCACGCCGTGTTATTTCGCCCTTTGTCATAATTCATCCACAAACTAAATACTCGGCGTGGCGTTTTGCCTTCGCGGCTTTGCCGCCGGATGTGAGGTGGCGGCTCTGCTCCACCGGCAAAATACCAAAAGCGTGCCGGGGCTGCGCCCCGGATTGAGGCTTAGCCCCAAAGAGCGTACGCGCTTACGGAAGGGCAAAGCCCTTCCGCACATCAAGCGGCACAGCCGCCTCGCGATTCAATTCACCCAGAGCACCGGCTGGCGGATGAAGAAGTTGCGAATGACTTCTTCCACCTTCGAATCCGCTGGCAGGTTCTTCCATAGCTCGACGTAGTCGGCTCGATTCAACGCCAGGCCTGCAAACAACAAACTGCTTTGGCGCATGGGCCACTCCTGGTCATACATCACGTCCTTCGCCAGCGGCCAACTCTTCTTGTCCTTAATGTATGGATACATGTATTCCATGGCCCGACGCATGCCGCGCCCATCGGGCATTTGAAAGGTCCACAGGTTGTCCGCGGGTGTCGATAGAATCTGGCAGACCATCGCCATCGCGTCGAGATTGAAAAGCGAATAGCCGTACGGCTTCGTTCGTCGCAGTTCCTGAGGAAAGCTGCCGTCGGCGGCAAACTGGTTCGGCACCAGCACCGTCTTGAAACGATCTCGGCAATAAGCGAGTAGCTCCCGGTTTCCTGTTAAGCGGGCAAACTGTGCGACCTGCATTACCCAGCAGGTACCGTGGTTATTCTTCGCTTCACGCTCCTCGATGCCGTTCTTGCTTGTCGTCATCCAGTGGAGATAGTCCGCGAACCATTGCTTGACTCCTTTTATCTCCCCCGCCGTCAGCGCCCGCGACGTTGCCAGCACTTCAATCGCCCGCGCGACTTCGACCAGATGAATGGTATCGATGATGCCGATTCCTCTCCCTGTGAATCGACCATGAATCGCCTGGGCGTATTGCAGGTTTGGGTTCATTCGCGTCCCGGGGTCGAGGAACCACGCATGCAGATGACGGGCTGCGTGTTTCGCGTATCGCGGCTCTCCTGTCAGCTTCCACGCAGCGGCGAGCGCGGGAACCTGTACGCTGAACCGCATCAGATAGCGGCGGTGCTCAACGAAGTTATCAGGATTCGACATTCCGTCGCGCTGAATGTACGGGCCGTCAGGATTCTGGGGATCCGGCCACCAGTAATCCCCTTCAGAAAAAAAGTCGTGCACTCCGCCGGCGCTGCGCGGTGATGTCGAAGCCGTGATCGTTATTGGAGTCTCTGCCAGGTACTGATTGGCGTCTTTCAAAACTCTTTCGCGATCGAACCTGCCAACATCGAACCTGGTGCGTTGCTGGGCCAGAGTTAGCCCGACCAGCATTACGATCCCGCCCAGGGGCAGTAGTCGCACCGAAATTTTCCACTGTTGCGTCATCCGTTCTGCCTGACTAACTGGAGAACCTGGCCACGAAGCCACCACCCGGTCGCATTGCCGCAGCCACAATGCCGTTTCTCATTGCCGTTGAGTTTTCAATCCTAACCGCTGCCGGTTCGCCGGGATCGTCTCGAACCAGGATTGCTCGATACCTGGCGCGGCCGAGAAACTCCAACCGCAGATCAATGTCACGGCGGTTTGGCCCATTCATCAGTCCCAGGAACCAGGTCTTTCCTTTGCGACGTGCAAAAGCCGCCAGCTCCCCAATCTCGCAACCGGGAATGGCGATGGTCTCGTCCCAGACACTGGGCATGGACTTGATCAAGTCGACCGCCGGATTCTCCAGAATGTTGCGCGGATGCGCGCCGTAGATCATCAGCGGCGAAGTAAAGACGATGGCGCTGGCTATCTGGTGTGCCCATGAAGTCTCGCGCCGCCGCTCGCCGAAATGCAGCGGCGTGTAATCAGCGTGCCCGGCCAAAAAACGCGTGAACGGCAGGGTGGTGTTGTGCACCGACCGCGTCTGCATGCTGCGGTATTCAAGGCCGCGAACAGCTTCGCGGGTCATCTCGTTAGGCCAGGTGCGCGATTCTCCTGCAGGCTTGTTGGCGCCGTGAAACTCCAACATGATCTTGTGCTCGGCGGCGTCCTTCAAGAGCGTCTGATAGAGATCGATTATCTCTTTGGCTTCATGATCGAAGAAATCGATCTTCGCGCCGACAACGCCAACGTCATTGCACAAGGTGAAAAACTTTCGCCGGTCGTCCGGAGTTCTGAGGGCGCGGCTATGTTTCCAAAACCATATCCCCACTTTCTGTTGTTTTGAGTAATCAACCAATTCGCGCATCTGACTTTCTGTCCAGCGCTGCCAGAAGCCCTCCACCATGTTGTATTCAAAACCCAACTGCCCGGCGAGCCGGGAAAACTCCTTCATGCCTTCAAGGGTACTCTCGCCACCATCGAGGTATTTCCAGACGCAGCGCCCGGGCTTCAACCAATCAGTTTCCAGTCCCATGGGAAAAATCCTGCGATCCGGTGGTGGCGAGACGTTGCTGATAATGTCGCAGTTAACCAGAGCGTTGAGGTCCGCCCCGGCCATTACCACTCGCCAGGGCGTTGTGATCGGGCCGCTAATTGCCGCCGGCTTTGACAGACGCTGCGCCTCTTCTTTTCCATACCGGAGATCGAACGGGTGGCTGACCGGCAAAGCATGTCCCAGCACTGCTTTGAAGCTGCGCTGACCGTCCGCCTGAAATCCCATGCCGGCGTAGTTGATCAATGCGGCTTCGGTAAGCGACGCGTAACCCAGGGCATTAGGCAGCTTGATGGTCAATGGTGGCGCGGCCCACTCGCCGGCCTTAACCTCCGTGATCGCCTTTTTTGAATGAGTGCCTTCGTAGTGGCCTTCGAAATCGTGGTACCAAACTGTACTGCCCAGGGGAATCGCGAAGGCCGTTACTTCGTCAGGAACGCGCTGCTTGCTATCACCAGGAACGACGTAGCGAAAAGCTATACCGTCATTGAAGGCGCGCGCTTCAATCGTGTAGTTGGTATTGCTGCTTGTATGTCTGACGGAAATTCGCGCGCCGTTGCAATGATTGATCGCTGCAGCGTGAACACCACGCGTTGGATAAGCTTCGTTCAGCCGGTAGGTCTCCACCTTACCAATCTCAACACCCTGCCCCAGGTCAACCCCATCGATCACGATACCGATTCGGGACATCTCGATGACTGGCTTGTTTCTAAAGGCAATCAGATAGGTCAGTGGCTCCGGATCGGCCGCAGGCAGGTGAAATTGCAATTGGCGATTCGGGCTTGCGACCTTGATGACCTTCGTCGTCTTAGCAGGCGCAGTAGCCGCGACGTTTGCCATGACGCTCGTGCGGCGCCGCAATGAGGGAAGGCTTCCCACCAGCACTGGCGCAGCGAGCGCTGCAGACAGGAATGCGCGCCTTGAAGTCGGCCCTTGATTGTGCTCGTTCTTCATAGCTCGACGGTGATTCCCTTTCGCGCCGTGTCAAACGTCGTTAACTCGCAGTCAGGAAGGGGGCCTGCCCCCGCTCTTTATTTTTTGGTTTCTCATCTCAATGAAGTGGATATCCATTTGGTACCGCCGGCGGGGGCAGGCCCTCTTCCTGACTGCAGGTTCTCAAGGTGCCTTCAATTGGCAATCACTCGATGACCCGCCAAAGCAGACGGCCGCGATCTGATGCGTCAACACTGGGAATCTTCGCCGGCAACGACCTATATTTCTGGTCGTTGTACCTGACAGCGGCCCGGCGAATGAGCGGAAACAGCGTCTGCGGCGGCCATTCCCCGAGTTGCTGATGGGGCCACTTTTGTTGACCAAGAGCGAAAGGAACGAGGTAATCAAGCGCCACCCGAATACTGCGCCCGTCAGTTGTCCTGTAGTTCCACAAGTCTATGCCCACGTTGTCACCGAGCCTTGCCAACAACATCAGTCCATCGAGATTTCCCACGCTGTAGCCCCAGGCTTTTGTGCGTACAAGTTCCAATGGCTGGCGACCGTCGGGCTCAATCTGTACCGCGATGCGCTTTTGCCGCGCTGCCTTTAAAACTCCGGTGGCGAAATCTTTTTGGCCGAGGAACAAAGCGAAGGACACCACCTGAACGTCATAGTAGGTCCCGTGATTGTTCTTCGCCGCGGCTTCGTCGCGTCCGTTCTTACTCTCGCGCATCCACTGGAGAAACCTTTCGAACCATGCCTGGAGCCCACGTTGATCTGTTTCGCTTAATGCCTTTGAACCGGCCAGCAATCCAATCGCATCCACGACCTGCGTCAAGCCGCGTGTTTCGATAAGACCAATGCCCCGGCCGGTATTAACGCCGGGGATAAATTGCGCGTACTGCAAATTTGGATTCATCCGCGTTGCCGGATCCAGAAAGAATGCGCGCAACAACTCCGTCGCCTTGGTGGCGTAGGCTTCATCGCCACTGAAGTAATAGGCAAGCGCAAGCGTTTCCACTGAAGACTCCAACTGATCCAAACTGCGATGATCGGTGATCTTGTTGATTTCAGGATTGCGCTCGCCATCGCGGCGAATGTAAGGAAGGCCACTCGGACTTTTCGGGTTGGGCCAGAAGTATGGCGCCTGGCTCATGTAGTCATGCTTATCGCCGCTCGGCGGGGCTGGCTCTTTCGTAACAACGGAAAACGGTCCCGCGGTTAGCGCCTTCCGCGCGTCGTGCTCGAGCTTTATCCACGCCTGAGAAAGATTCTTATCACGTCCAAGGATGCGGGTTTTGGTCTCTTGTAATTGCTTCCCATCAAGCAGAAAAACACGCGGAGTGTCGTTAGTGACAGCCTTCTGCGCTTCGGCCAGCGCGAAGGCGCCTAGCACGACGGCGCCGCAGAGTATTGAACTTCCTACTCTCTTCAACCGGAAATTGGGTGTCGCGGCTTCGCTGCCTGATGTGCGGTGGTGGCTTCGCCCCACCGGACTCACCTCTGACACGATGGGGCTACGCCCCAAACTTGGGGCATAGCCCCGAGCAAATGAAAGAGGTCTTTTCGGAAGGTCAGAGACCTTCCGTAAATCAAACGGCGGAGCCACAAAACTTAATACATCTAAGTTTCCCTTCTGTAATAGCTGCGAAACGAATCCCTGCGCCATCAGTGTGCACCTCGATTCGCTTTCCCGATTTTCACCAGGACGGCGCCATGTTGCGGCACCCTTGCCGAAAATGAATCACGGGCGACGCCCAGATCTTTCTGCTGCCAGAGGTCGCGTACTGGTTGGCTGCCCTTGAGCCCCAGGTCAGACCATTTAGCAGAAACTGTCGTCGCCTCCTGGCCACGATTGAATAGACCAACAGCAAGCGTGCCGTCCCACAAGGGCCGGGCCCACATCTCCACCCTCAGCTCTTTCATCCGCCGGCCTGCGGGTTTACCAAGCGGATCCTGATTCACGGCGATGACTTCAGTGTTGCCCAACAGATCTATCGTGAATTTGTCCAGCTTCGACATGTCACACCCGATAAGCAGGGGTGATGAAACCAGGCTCCAGAGAGTGATGTGCGTGATTTGTTCATTGGCCGTCAGGCGAGTCGGATGAATATTTGGTCCCCAACCAACGTCGCCTACCACCAGCATGTCAGGATCGTTCCAGTGGCCGGGTCCGGCAAATTTTTCGTGGCCATTTTCGCTGAAGCCAATGTTCGAAAGACTCACCCACGTATCAGTGATGTCCCCCGTAGTTCGCCAAAGATTTCCCCCAACCTCAGTGCCCCATTCCCAAACGTTGCCGTTGCCGTACTGGCAAAGACTGTAAACAATGTCGCGGTCAATCTCATTCAGCGCTGCCCTCATAACGTGATAGGGCTTCTTGAGCTCCGGCAGATTTCGGTCTTTGGCAATCTGCGAATATGAGCACCAATCGTACTTCAAGTAATCGATGCCCCATTTGGCAAAGGTGCGCGCGTCCTGCTCTTCGTGGCCATAGCTAGCTTCGAACTTTGCGCAGGTGAGTGGTCCCGGGCTGGAATAAATACCGAGCTTCAGTCCCTTGCCATGAACATAGTCGGCCAACGCCTTCATATTACCGAACTTCTCGTTCGTTAGAATCTCGCCGTTGGCATCCCGCTTGGCCTCCCAGGTATCGTCGATATTGATGTATTGATATCCGCGCGCAGCCAGCCCGCTGTTTACCATCCCATCCGCGGCCTGACGCACCCTCTCAGCGGTAACGGTCTGGGCCCACACATTCCAGGAGTTCCAACCCATCGGCGGAGTAAGCGCCAGCTGGTTTGCTCCGCCAACGATGGTCAGTTCTCTAGTCGCCGAGCCCTTTGGCCCACGCACGGTTAGTTGCGCAACGGTCGTCCCGGCTTGTTTGAGTGAACCGGAAATGATTCCGGTCTTTGGGTCCAACATCAGTCCCGCAGGAAGCTTCATGGCGGAGTAGCTCAGTGGCCCATCACCGGTGGCCGGGATCAGGAAAAGGAAAGGCCTTCCCGGCGTGGTCCCCGTTATTCGGGGGCCGTGAATCGCCGGCTTGGGGGAGACGCCGGAAGCTATCGTTGGCGCCGGCTCGACCGGCAGTTTGAAAGTTTCCGGCCGCGACTTAGCGGCCGAGGCAAGAATGATCGCAGCGCCGGCCCAGTCGGCATCGTCGTCCCTGCCACCGTCTCCGGCATTGTCGATGAAGAGGGTCATGCGTCTGGCGCCCGTGACGTCAACGGACATCGGCCTGGGCGGCTCGCCGCTGCGAACAATTCCCGAATCGGCTGCCTTCCTGCCGTCAAGCCAGACCTCGAAGTTGACCGAGCCAACGCCATTCTTTCGCCCGTCGTCGATGCCGACCAGGGAAAGAAACCTGACGGCCTCGCCCTTCAGGTCGATGGTGAGTTCGCTCATGGCGATTGATCCAACGCCATGCGGGTAGACGACTCCGTTGAGGCTCAGGGGATTGTTGCGTACGGATTTGCCGGCCCGGGCGCGTAACCAGCTGGCGCCAATCTTGTTCAAGTCCAGGCTGTCTACCCAGATACCATTGGGTGGCGGATCAGATCCGCGCAACTGTTCGGGCCCCTGGGTTCCGGAGATGGAAGCTACCGGATGGGAGGTGACCATCAGGACAGCCACAATCGAAACAGCGAGCGCCAGGATCAAAAGAGTTCGATCGCCCAGCCTGCATTCAGTCGAAAGATGCATCCCTCTCCTTTGTTCAGACCCGATCAGTAATTCCTAACACCTTTGATGTTCATGCGATCAGGAAGCACGATCGCCAACCGAATCGATAGTCAGTAGTCAGTTATCGAAATCTATTCGAGTTCAAAAAAAGGCTGACTGTCTTTAGCTGTGACTTCAAACTGAAAGACAGCCAGCCCCACTTGCGTGCCAGCCAGATCCCATTAGGCAGATAGTTCAGGGTAACAAATCAATCAAAAGACCAAACGGGCGCCGAACTGTATCTGCCTCGGGTTAGTGCCCTGGGCGAGAGTTGAAATCCTCCCCACATTCGGAGCGATCGTCGTCGCGTTGGTATTGATAGTAAGGTTCGCGTTTGCCGGCGTGTCCCAGTTGATAATGTTGAATACGTTGAAGGCCTCAACGCGAAATTGCACCTTGAATCGTTCGCCTATCGGGATGCTCTTGAACATCGACATGTCCACATTGTAAACAGCCGGTCCCCGGAAAGCGTTTCGCGCCAGGTTTCCGAATGCTCCGGAAGGAATACCGAAGGCGCACGGGTTGAACCAGCTTACAAAGGTGTGGACTTGATCCGCGGCCCGGCCTCCCTGTGAAATCGTCTTCTGACAATTCGGATCAGGGTTTGCCGATACCGGACCAGCCACAAATGGATCCGCGATCAGATTCGGCCGCAGGTAATTGTTTGGCGCAGTCGATGCGCTCCCGCGCAAGTTTGCCAGATCGCCGGTTACGATCAGATTGTATGGCGCTCCGCTCCGCGCCTGGGCAATAAAGTTCGTTTGCCAGTTGCCAAGAAGCCAGGATGCCGGCCCACTCGTGAGCCACCTCTTGCCCTTGCCGAAAGGAAGTTCATAAACCGTGGCCCACGAAAGAAAATGCGTGACGTCGTATGACGATACGCCCCATGCCGTACTCTGGTCATAGAAGTTCTGAATTGTTGAACTGCCACCAGGGCCGTTTTCAACGTTGAAATATCCACTTCCGGTGTCATTCGATCGGCCCCAGGTGTAGGACACCAGGGTGCTCCAGTTTCTTGTGAAGCGCTGCTGAAACTTTGTCTCCAAAGCTTTGTAGTTTGCTCTCCCGGTGGCCAGAGTATAGTTAAGGCTCGCGCCAACCCAGGGCACTGCCCGCGCCGCATCAACCGTCGCGGCAGGAGTTCCATTCGGAAAAGCCTGGCGAGCTGCATTGGCTAGACCGGAATAAGGTAGCCGGCGACTTTCGCTGCCTACGTAAGCAGCCGAGATCATCGTCGTCTTCGTCAATTCCCGCTGAAACTCAAAGTGCCACTGATGCGAGTAGGCATCCTTGTATTTCGGGTCATCGTTAAAGCCGCCCACTCCCCATGGCGTCGCTGTGGGCAGCGGCGTTGCGAATCCCTGCCCCTGAAGCTGAATGATGTTGAAGAAGGTGCCGTTGGTGAAGTTTGCAGTTGCATTAGCATTCCCGGCGAATGCTGTGGCGTCGGGCCAAACCGCGGCTTCGAGATCGTTCTGAGCATATTGGCTTCGCGCCGGCAGCGGATCAAAGTAGAGGCCGTATCCGGCGCGAATTACTGTTTTCGGATTAAGCGACCAGGCGACGCCCACCCGCGGTCCAAGGTTGTCTCTGACCGGAGGCGGTGCGAAGAAATCTTTACCGGCAAGCACTACGTTGGCAAAGTGGGGATCATTCCGAAAAGCGTCTGGGATACAAGGTGCAGCGTTGGCTACGCTGCAAAGGGGCGGCATGGTACTGGCCCCGATGATCCAACGTTGGTTTGGAAGATCAAATGAATTCCAGAGCCGGCCGTCGATTGTCTTCGGTTGGGTCAGATAGTCATAGCGCAAGCCGAGTGTAAGGACGACATTGCGACTGACCCTCCACTCGTCCTGTGCGTAACCCGCCCATGACGCATACTTGAATTGCACGGGTCCGCCGTGAAGGGTTGGCAATTGGGCGTCGAAGCTATTCGGAAACCCCAATAGCGCAGACGCGAGAGAGAGCCCTGTAGTGCCTGACGTTGCCGCCGGATTGCGCGTTTGTTCATCACTAAATGTGTACCGCTGAAATGTATTCAGTTGGATGCGCTTGGCTTCGATGTACCAGGCGCCAAACTTGAAATTATGGCTGCCTCGGAGCCAGGTCACGTTAGGTGTAACACTCCAATTCGGATTCTCGCGCAGAGCGGAGCCGCGTACTCCAAAATCGTTATTGCTGCCCGCAGTCCACTCGGCGGTGTCGAGTCTGACCAGCAGGCCGCCATATTTTTCGACATCTCTGAAACCAAACTGCGTGATCGGGTCTGTTCCGGCTGCGTGCTGGTTCTGCTGTCCCGAATCGACTCCCGGTCGCCCGGCATAGCCGGCGCGCACGTCGAGGATCAGGTTCGGGCTGAAAGTGTGGGTCCAGGCCCCGCCATAGTTACGCCCTTTTCCACTGCCCCCGGTTGATCCTTCCGATCCGATCGGATTGTCAACGGTCACCGTTTGTTGGGTGAAGCGGAAGAAGATATTGTCGTTATCACTGAAATGGTGATCCACTCTTATCTGAAACCCGTCGGAGTTGTTGGTCGTCGGCCGGCCCTGGGCAAAATTCTGCGTTACATTTCCCGGAACCGACAGATTGGACGCGGCTGAATAGGTCTGGAAGAAGCGCTGCATCGGGGCGAAGATAAGAGCCGCCGGAATTTTGTTACACGGCGTGCCGGTCGACTGGCTCTGTTGATTCTGGCCATTTACCGGCAAAGGATTTCCCGCTGAATCGCACCGGAAAGGATCGCGGGCAAAACCGCTGCCCGACACCCTCGTTGAGTAAGGGTTGAAGATCTGATTCGTGCGAACTTTATAATTCGAGAAATCCCCGTTGATTTCGGCAGCGGTCGGAACATAGGACAACCCCAGACTGGGTTGGCTGTAGCGCCAGCCGTCGTATCCGACAGAGAAAAACGTTTTGTTCTTAAAGATTGGCCCGGTAAGAATCGCCCCAAACTGGTTCTGACGAAAGGGCGCCGGCTTCGCCGGTACAAGCTGACCGACCGGACATCTTGCGACGGTACAGACATCGAAGGGATTACGCGCATCGAAGGCATCGTTTCGCACATACTCGAAGGCTGAGCCATGAAAGCTATTGCCTCCGGACTTGGAGACCATGTTCATGACGCCACCCATGGCGCCGCCAAACTCAGCTTTGGCATCGTGCCCGACAACCTTGAACTCCTGGACCAGGTCGATATTCGGGATCACGATATAGGTCGGACCACGCACATTGGTGTTGATAATGCCGTCAAAGAAATACAGCTTTGAACGATTTTCCTGACCATGAAAAGAAGGATCTACAAAGCCCGAGCCGGGAATTCCAACGTTCCCTTCGACGCCGCCGATACTCCGGTTTTGGGACGTGGAAACCGGAGTGACTCCCGGCGTCAGCGTCAGGAGTTGGGTAAAGTTCCGGCCGTTTAGCGGCAAATCCTGCACTGCCTTTTCGGCAATGACTGTACCCAAATCTGTTGACGACCGTTGAAGCAACTCCGTAGCGGCGGTGATTTCGACCGTTTCCGAGACGTCGCCTACAGCCAGCGATATATTCTGCGTTACTGTCTCGCTGACTCCCACATCAAAAACCCGACTCTGTACACCCTTGAAGCCTTTCAACTCAATCCGCAGCGAGTAGACCGCCGGCTTCAGATTTACGAACTGGAAATATCCATCCTGATTCGTTACCGCATCCGTTTCAATTTTCGTTGCCTGGTTTATTAACTTCACCAACGCGCCTGGAACGGCCGAACCGTTGGCATCAGTGACAGTGCCGACAACTCCTCCCGTTGAGGTTTGAGCAAGAGTCGCAGAAGCCAAGGCCATCAGCAGCAACGACGCGGCGATCGTTCTTAGCGAACACATGGTTTGTTGCCTCCCTGCGAGGGATCAGAACTGTTTTGTCATCCGACGCCGGCCGTCGGCGGTGATTTAGCTTTGCGCTCGGTTCCTTACTCCGTTAGTTCGCGCGTCGCAACTGCAGCAGATCTGATGCCTCGATCAGCATCGGTCCTGGCAACTAGAAATTGATTCTTATCGACGCCTGTTGGACACGAGGCGAGCGGGCCGCGCTTGGCGTGCCAAAGTTGTTGGTGGTTTGCTTGCCGGTAGCATCGAAGCTCATCGACGCGTTCAAGTCCTTGAAATTCGCTCGATTGAAGAGGTTGTACATCTCCCAGCGAAGCTGAATAGTTCGCTTCTCACCCAAGGAGACATTCTTGAAAAACGCCAGGTCAGTATTAAAGATCGACGGCAGGCGAACGAAGTTCCTCGGCATATTACCGATATCTCCGGCGGTGGTGGGCTTCACGAAGCACGAAGTGTCGATCAGGTACGGCGTCCCACTGTCGTCGAACGTACCCGGCCGCCGGTTGGGATTGCAAACAATGTTCGGCCGCGCGTTGATCTCACCACCAGTGAAATCGGTGATGTTGGTGGCCGAGGCAGTACCCGCGTAACTAAAACTCAACGCTTTCGGTTTGCCGGTAGCGAATGACGTGGTGCCGGAAATCTGCCAATTGTCGAAGATAGCCCTGACGAAGCCATGGTTGAAATGCTCGCTTAGCTTAGGCACGTCATAGATGTAGTTAACCGTAAAGATGTGGGTTTGATCGAAGTCAGCCGGGCCGTAATTAAACGGCTTGTAGGGACGTCCGAAATTCACATCGCCGTCATCAGCGGAGCCGTCCTTGCTGTAGTCCAGCGTCTTAGACCACGTATAAGCAACACCATATTGGAAGCCACGCGTGTACCGGCGATTAATCTGGATCTGTAGCGAGTTATAGTTCGAGGTGCCGGTATAGCTGATCATGTTGATGTCGCTGTAGCCTTGATAACGACGCAGAAAATCGTCGCCTAAGGCTCCCACCAGGTTGGGTCCGTTTGAGGTCACCGAGGAAAACGGATTCCGATTCTCGGGATGCAGGTTCAGGAACTTCGCCCCATCGGGAACGCCATTGATGTTGCGCTGTTCCCCCAGATGTCGAGCCAGCGATCCCACATAACTGACCTCCATCACGGTCTTGAACCCGATGTCCTGCTGAATGCCGATTGAGAAGTTGTAGATTGTCGGCGTATGGAAGTCGGGATCAACCGCCTTGAGCGACGTGATCCTGACCAGGGCACTGCTGACCTGGCTGGCGAGAGTATCGATGTTGCCGAAATCGATTCTGACATTGCTCTGGAAAGGCGTATTGCTGACGAGGTTGCCACCTGTGGTGCCGCCGCCGAGACGAGGACTATGGTAAATGCCACCCATACCGCGCAAAACAGTTTTGCCACTCTCGAAAATGTTCCAGGCAATGCCGACCCGCGGTTCCAAATCAATGGGTGGCTGCTTCATAAACCCTCTGAGGGCGTCCGGGTCAGTCGGCAACACTATGCCATTGAGCGGGTCACCGGTTCCCTGAACGATCGTGCCGACAAGAGCGGTATTAGTGAAGAGCGCGAGGGTCAGCGGGTTCTGGGCACGACGGTTGGAATTCGAACAGGAACTAGTTGCTGGCGTGCCGCCGACGCAGAATGGTTTATAGAGCAGCGGCGCTTTGGCCGGATTGTAATGCGTGGGGTCGAAGTTTGAAAACTCCAGATCGCGCTGCAACCAGTTGTTATGCCACCCCATCCGCAGTCCGTAGTTAAGAGTCAACTTCCTGTTGATTTTCCACTGATCCTGCCCGTACCACTGAAGCATCATCATTTCAACATTAGCCCCGCGTCGGGCACTTTGCTCGTTGTATTGGTTGAAATTACCAATGAGGGCATTGGCATAGGCGTAGCCCGTATTCAAGCCGGAGGCCGTGAAGCTACTATCTGTGCCGCTGAAGTTGAATGACCCAGACCAATCACCTCCCCTGGCTTCACCGTTCAGCACATGCTCAAAATAGGCGCCGAATTTGTAGATGTGATTGCCACGATTGATTGAGAGATTATCGGAGAAAGAAGGGCGTACATAATCGTTGCCAATCTCGCCCCAACGCGAGAGCCAGTTGATTTGAGCAGGCGTGCCGACCACCCCGCTCCAATTGGTCACTCTTGGGATCAAGCCGAGGGTGTTGTTTTGTGGGAAGAGTTGGGGCGCCGCGTACTGCAATGCGCTCTTTTGCAAGCGCTCGGTCTCGCCGTCTCCCGGCACGAATCCTTCGGAGTCGTGTCGCATGCCAAAATTGAATTCATTGACTATGCTCGGGTTGACGATGTGAACCCAGTTAGCTGACCAGCCATTATCCTTGTACAGGTAATGCGAGTTAATTCCCCATCGACTGGCATCGCCGGAAGGCCAACCGGAAGTGCCGGTTCCCAGGTTATCTGAAGTCCACCATTGTGCCTTCACATAAACGCTGTCCTTAGTCGTCGGTTTGAAATCAAAACGGATGACCTGGCTCATTTTCGGAACGTCAACCGGACCCTGAACGACGTAATTGTTTGTGGTCCCGCTAGCCCTATTCGGAAGCGGAAAATACCTGAGCAGTGCCGCTCCGCTCGCGTTGAACCGCGCCACCGGAATGATATTCAAGCCGAGCAGGTTGCTTGCGGTTGCCCGCGACGGATCGCGAAAACATGCGCCCTGATAATTGATACCAGGAGTCGGAGTGGCCGGCGTGGCCTGGCACAGGGAGGTCGCTGAAAAAGTCCTCAGCGGATCGCGAATAAAGACCTGGCCGCTTGTGCTAAACGATTGGGAGAAATCACCCTGCCGTTCAAGCGCTGTCGGCAAGGTCACAAAGCGCGGATCCTGTGGCGTGATTGTGTGCGGTTTCTCCAGCGAGTAAAAGAAGAAGGCTTTATTCCTCAGCAGGCTGGAACCACCCTCGCCAAACTTCAGCAGCGGCAATGGTCCGCCAAAGTTGAAGCCCCAGATCTTGTGACGATAGAGCGGCCTTTTTTCAATACCCAACTTATTATTGAAGAAGGGCCGGGCGTTGAGCGCCTCATTGCGAAGGAAGTAGTAGGCGCTGCCTCGATATTCCTTGCCGCCACCCTTGGACACGAGATTAATTATGGCGCCGCCATTATTGCCGTACTCCGCTCCGTAATTGTTGCGGAGCACTTTGACCTCGGCAACAGCGTCCTGATTAATAGTCATACTCAGTTTATTGGCGCCGCTCGGTTCGCTGGCGTTCAGACCGTCAACCGTCGAGACGGTCTGCCGGCCGCGTTGTCCCGAGATATTAGGCAGGTCAGTCCCAAAGCCCTCACCCACAGCTTCAATGTCATCGTTATTAGAAGTCCCGGGTATCAAGCGGAGGAGCGAAGTAATATCGCGTCCTTTCGTCGAGATCAGATTGATCTGATCCGCCGTCAGCCGCCCGGTAAGGTCGCTGCTCTCCTTTTCGACCACGGCCCCTTCGGCCGTTACGCTGACCGTTTCGCTGACCTGGCCTGTCTGCAGCTTCAAGTCACTGAGGGCTAGATTTTCATTAGCGCTCAAGACAACACCATTGCGCTCAAGAGTCTGGAAGCCGGCCTGTTCGATCTTCAATGTATAGACACCTGGTTGTTGCGCCCCGAAGGCGAATCTGCCGTCTTCATTGGTAGTGACAGTTCGCACACTGCCCTTCTGATCACTAATCAGCGTAACTGTGGCGCCGGGAATCACCGCGCCATTAACATCCGTCACGGTACCGGAAACTGTGCCGGTGATCGATTGGGCCAGCGCCGCCGGATTCAACAGAACAGCAAAGAGGGATGCGATCAGCATCCCCAGCAGGAACCTTGAACAATGCCTGAAAGTAAACATGGCTGTCTCCTTCATGTGGTAAGTCTGGATTCCGGTTGTTATTTCCAGCAACGACTGGACGCGGGCGCGGCTCTGAACCGAACAATTGGATCTGCCAAAGCTCATCTTGCTAATCTTCAGTCTGGTGCTATTCCAAGCGAGGGCGGGAACTAGTTTGTCCTTACTTTGGACAAATTCGACAATCAAGCTGCATTCGTCCCGAGTAATGGCTTCGCCACACTCGCAAAACCTACTTAACTGATTGCTGAGACTTTATTGGTGGTTTGTTCCTCGCTCTCTTCCAGAGCGAAGGCCTTCTGTGCCCGAAGAATGTGCTCGCGCATAGCTGCCCGCGCCTCTTCCGGCTTGCGCGAACGAATTGCGCGATAAACCTGCTGATGCAGTTCGAGTGATTCGCTAAAATCATGAGCGCGCTCGATGGTGTCCCGGCGCCGCTCATACAACACAGCCGACACCATCTCCACCAGCGTCGCCAATGTCGGATTACCCGAAGCTGCCGCCACTGCCCTGTGGAAACAGACGTCATGCACCAGGTATTGCTGGGGATCGCCGAGCGCCGCATACATCTCTGCGATTTCGTCCGCCAGCGTTGCCAATTGCTCGACGGTGGCATTCTCGGCGGCCAATCCCGCAGCGCCCACCTCTAAAATGGACCGCGTTTCAAACATATGATCAAAGCTGAATCCATGGAGCGCTGCCAGCAACCTCAGTGGCTCGCTGTCGAGTGTCGGTGGACCACCAGCCACGAAGGTTCCCGCACCTTGTCGCGACTTCAGCACCCCGATCGAAGAGAGAGCGCGCAGGCCGGATCGTAATGACGGCCGGCTAACGCCGAGTTGTCTGGCCAGTTCGCGTTCTGCTGGCAGCCTGTCTCCAACCTTGAGTTGAGAACTCTTGATCAGTTCAGAAACACGCGCGACCACATCTTCAGTGGTTTGCCCGGAACCATTGGGCTTGACTACCTTAAGCCCACTCGAAGCCAAATTGGTGTTACCATTGTGCTGCATTGCGGCGCACATATACTCCCAACTTGAACTCCTGTCAAGAAAATAATTCAAGCAAATCTGGGGATAAGAGTTTTTCTTTGTTGAGCATAGTCCCCTTGCCTGGTCTAAAAAAGCAGGGTGGGTTGATCAAGGGGCTCGTCGAGTTTTGTGAGCTTGGCGCTCGATTGGTAACACCAGTGCATCGCCTTCGTCAGGATAAAGTGAACCAAAGGGCTCCATGGGTGAGTTTAAGAAAGCGCGGAGAGGCCTATTTTTATGGCGATCAGTTGAAACTAATGACCCGGGCTCTTCAGTTAGCGAGCAACCTTCGCGGGGCGCCCCTGGTCGTCATGTGCTCATTCATGATCAGGAACGCTCCCAGGCCGTGGAAGTCATTAGTGTTTCTTTTTCTGGCAAAGTAGTAAGCAATGTCGGCGACATTTGTTCCTTCACAAATGTCGGTAATGTTCGTCATGCCGTCGGCGTCGAGGGAGATCTTTGTAAGCACTCCCGCATATCCCTTTCTGGCAGTCTTCAAATAACTCTTATCTATGTAGCCACGCTTTACCGCCATGGAAATCATATAGGTGTACATGCTGGAGCTTGATGTCTCCAACCAGTTATCCGGTAGATCGCCCTTGTTAACTACCTGGTACCAGAGTCCCGTCTTCTTATCCTGAAAGTTTGCGTAAGCCCTGGCTAGTTGTCGCACCTGAGCAATCAACTGCGGTCGCCGGGGATGGTTCTGCGGTAGGATTTCCAAAACTTCAATCAGCGTCATTCCAAACCAGCCGATGGCTCGACACCAGAATTCCGCGGAGTGCTTTGTGGTGGGATCCGCCCAGGTGGACGCACCACTTTCATCGTAAGCGTGGAACATCAGACCAGTCTGCGGGTCATTCAAGTGGCTCGCATAAATAACCAGTTGCTTCGTTGCCTCATCGTTGGCATAGATGCTGTCTCCATACAACTTGCCGTACCTCACCAGAAACGGCAGCGACATGAAAACCCCATCGGCCCACAACTGCCACTCTCGACTCTTGCTTTCCGCATGCCAAAAGCCCCCATCCTTCGTTCGCTTGTAGGTGTCAAACTTTTTTCTGATGCGGTCGGCCGCAAGCTTGTACTTTGGTTCCTTTGTTTCCTTGTGCAGGAGCAGCAGTAGATTTCCGGGAAGCATGCTGTCGAGATTCGTAAAAATGATGGGTGTAATCTTGCCGTCCTTATCCGTGTTGAAGACGTTGCCCTCGTTATCAATGTGCGAATCCACCCAGTCTCTAATGTACTGGAGATACCTTTTGTCGCCGGTTCTTCTCCAGACCAGGTACTGGCCATAAAGGTAAAGCGACTTCGCATAGCCCCAGGAGCCAAGATCCTGAGCGGTGGGAAAACGCTTCATCGTCGATTCGACCACAGCCTTCGACCAGTCGTGCCGCGCCACAGGATGCTTGCGGAGATTCGGCCGCTTCCCTCTTGCTTCCGCGAGAAATGTCGAGTAAAGCGCGGGCCGCGGCGAATGTGCGGGGACCAGGGTTTGGGCTTTGGCCGGAACGCTGGAAGAGAGCTGCGCCAACAGAAAAAGGTTAGTTAGAAGGGCGACGAGTTGAGCGTAGGTCGGAGATCGCATAGCTACCTCCAGCAGAATTGTGATTGCGAATTAATTTGTCCCAGGATAAAACAATATGTTAGAACCCTTTTTCGTTGTCAAGCCTTTTTGTCAGAACCGCCTGCGGTAGCGGGCGGGCTCCCTTGTTAGACCTGCGAATCTGACAAGGTTCGCGGCTATGCCTGATGTGCGGAAGGTCTCCGACAGTCTCCGACCTTCCGGCAAGTTGGCAAATATTTTCGGCCTGTGCCCTCGATTGATTTCGGCCGGGCAGAGCCCTAATGAAATCTGAGACTTTCCAGGAGAGATCATGACTGACAATGCATTCACGCGCGCAGACGATAATGCTCGCGCCCCGCGGCAACCTCGTGCTTTTCAAACGATTGTTTATGGTGGTTTGGTCGTCGGCGTGCTCGACATTCTGGACGCGATGCTCTTCTTCGGCATCCGGAACGGCGTGAAGCCAATTCGAATCTTCCAGTCCATCGCGAGTGGGTTGCTCGGGAGTAGTTCGTTCGACGGCGGAATGAAGACTGCTTTGCTGGGCGGCCTGCTTCATTTTCTGATCGCCTTTATTCTTGCGACGACCTATTACGTCGCCAGCCGCATTCTTCCGATGTTAATTCGCCATGCCGTGATGTGGGGACTGATTTATGGGGTGGCAGTTTATTTCGTGATGAATTTCGTCGTGCTACCGGTTTCCGCAGTTGGACCACGCACCGCCCCGATCCCCTGGGCGGTGTTCCTGAACGGCGTAATCGGACACGCGCTTTTGGTCGGCCTGCCGATTGCTTTGCTCGCGCAGCGGTCTGCCAAAGCTGCTTAAGAAGAAGAAGGCCTTGACACTCTGCCAGAGGCTATCTATATTTCCTCTGGTTGAAACCGATGCGCAGTAATCAAAACTTAGGTTCTTTCGCTTTTACGTACCGCTTCTTCTCTTTTGGGGGAGGGCGGCTACGGAAAGCTCCGGGTGTGCATAGAATGAAAACGTAGCATCAAGCACACAACAGGACTCGATTCCGAAGCCAGCCGCGACCCCCTAGAGAGGATCAAGTCGCGGCTGGCTCTTTTTGTTGCACACGAAGTCAAACAAATCGTCCAGGTGAGGTGTTGAAGATGGGTATTGAAGATTGGCGCAACGAAATCGACGTTATTGATAGCAAATTACTCCGTCTCCTGAACATGAGGGCGCGAATCGCAATCAAGGTCGGCGTGCTGAAGAGGACGGCAGGACTTCCGCTCAATGATGCAGAGCGCGAGCAGGAAGTGTTGCAGCGCGTGCGTCAGGCTAACAGCGGCCCGCTTGATGACGAGACGGTCATGAGACTTTTTCGTAGCATCATTCGCGAGTCGCGACGCGCGCAGGAGAGCGCGCCTGAAGCCAATTCGCAAGTCTGCTCGCGGGAGGTTCAGCAGTGATTAATTCCTCCGATGTACCGCGCATCGCCTTTCAAGGCGAGCGCGGCGCCTTCAGCGAAGAGGCGGCCATAAAGCTGCTTGGCGATAGAATCGAGCTGGTGCCGCGACCGACGTTCGAAGCATTGTTCGCCAGCCTCGATGACGGCCTCGCAGACTTTATCCTGGCGCCGGTCGAGAATTCGATCGCCGGTACAGTTCATCCAGTTCAGGAGTTGCTCCGTGCGCATTCGTTCTCGGTCTGCGACGAGTTGATTCTTCCGGTGACGCAAAATCTGATCGGTTGTCCGGGCTCGTCTTTCGAAGGAATTGCCGCGGTTGAATCCCACCCGGTGGCCCTGGCCCAGTGCGAACGGTTCTTCGCCAAACATCCCTGGATTATGCGGATCGTAAGTCAGGACACCGCCGGCAGCGTAGCCCGGGTGGTCCAGCGCGGAGTCTTGAGTCAGGCAGCGATTGCCGGGCGGCACGCGGCCGAATTATATGGCGGCCTGATTCTGCGCGAGCACCTGGAGGATAGTTGCGAGAATTACACTCGCTTCGTGCTGGTTGCCGCCACGACCCATAAAAATGGCAAGCCGGTAGTTAGTTAATTGCAAGCAAGGAGATTTGAAAAGAATGATCATCAACATGAAACCAGACGCAACTGAGGCTGAGGTCAAGCACGTAATCGATCGCATCAAAGAATGTGGCTATCAGGCGCACGTCATCCGCGGCGCTGAACGCACCGTAATCGGCGCCGTGGGAAGTAAAGGACGGCGAAACGAAATTGAGGCATTGCAGGCGGCGCCCGGTGTCGAAGCAATTGTTCCGATCGCACATCCATTCAAGCTGGTTAGCCGCCAGCTGCGGCACGCTCCCACGATCATCGATATTCGCGGCGTAAGGATCGGTGGCGGCGAACTGATCGTGATGGCCGGTCCGTGCTCAGTGGAATCGCGCGAGCAGCTAATGGAGACGGCGCGGTCCGTCAAAGCAGCCGGAGCTGATATGCTGCGCGGCGGCGCTTATAAGCCTCGCACTTCGCCCTACGACTTCCAGGGCCTGGGCATCGAGGCTTTGCGGTTACTTAAGGAAGCACGCGAAGAAACCGGGCTTCCGGTGGTGACCGAGGTCATGAGCGAAGCGGACATCGAGATCGTTGCAGAATATGCGGACATGTTGCAGATAGGTGCGCGCAACATGCAGAACTTCTCTTTGCTGCGCAGACTGGCAACCATGAATCGCCCCGTGCTGCTTAAACGCGGGCCATCCGCAACGATCAAGGAGTGGCTCCTGGCAGCCGAATATCTTCTGGCCGGCGGCAACAAAAACGTGGTGTTGTGCGAACGGGGCATCAAGACATTCGAGACTGCGACTCGCAACACGCTCGATCTATCTGCCGTCGCCCTGGTGAAGGAACTTTCGCATCTGCCGGTGATCGCCGATCCTTCACACGGCACAGGTTTACGCAGTCTGGTTCCTGCCATGTCAAAAGCGGCAGTTGGGGCTGGGGCGGACGGCCTGATGATCGAAGTTCATCCCTGTCCTGAGCGGGCGCTTTCAGACGGTCCGCAGTCAATGGATCTTCCCGGCTTCAATCGGATGATGAGGGAGTTGGGGAAGCAATCGCTCATCTCCGCCGAGGCGGCGTGAAAACCCTAACCTGACCGATCTCTTTTCCTGATATGAGGTTAATTAAGTGCCAAGGCTTCAAAGCGTCTCCTTCTTACTGATCCTTCTGATCATCGTGGATCCGGGCCCGCTCGCACAAGAGAAAACGAGCGGCCCTTCGCGCGTTTATCACGAGGGTTGGATCGACCTGAACAAGAATGGCCGCAAGGATATTTATGAAGACCCACGCGCGAGTATCGACAGGCGCGTTGATGACCTGCTTTCGCAAATGACAGTTGAAGAGAAAACTTGTCAGACCGCCACGCTGTACGGCTTCAATCGCGTCTTGAAAGACGAACTGCCAACGCCCGAGTGGAAAAAACGAGTCTGGAAGGATGGCATCGCAAACATAGATGAACATCTGAACGGATGGGGTCAGGGTTCAAATAGTGTGTACGCTCGCGACATCAGGAAACATGTTTGGGCCATGAACGAGGTGCAGCGCTTTTTCATAGAGGAAACGCGCCTGGGAATCCCCGTCGATTTCACCGATGAGGGGCTTCGCGGCGTCGCCTCTTTCACGGGCACCAGTTTCCCTTCCCAGCTAAGCCTCGGTCACACCTGGGACCGTCAGTTAGTCCGCGAGATTGGACAGATTACGGCAAACGAGGCCAGAGCTCTGGGATACACCAATATCTATGCTCCGACGCTGGATGTGGCGCGAGATCAACGCTGGGGCCGCATTGAAGATGTTTATGGTGAGGAACCTTACCTCGCATCCCGACTCGGCGTGGAAATGGTTAAAGGGCTGCAGGAAAACTACACGGTAGCCGCAACGGCAAAGCATTTCGCCGTCTACAGCAACAACAAAGGCGCCAGAGAAGGACAGGCCCGCACCGACCCACAAACCTCTCCTCGCGAGGTGGAGAATGTCTTTCTGCCGCCTTTCAAGGCAGCAATCAGAGAGGCCGGTCTCCTCGGCATCATGAGTTCATACAACGACTACGATTCGATACCGGTCACTGGAAGTAAATACTGGTTAACCGATCGCCTGAGAAACGATTTCGGATTCAAAGGCTACGTTGTCTCTGATAGCGCGGCGGTGGAATACCTTTACAACAAACACGCGGTCGCTGCGGACATGAAGGATGCCGTGCGCCAGGCAATCAACGCCGGCTTGAACGTGAAGACCAACTTTACTCAACCGGAAGATTTCATTCTGCCGCTGCGCGAGCTGGTCAGAGAGCAGAAGGTTTCCATGAAGACGCTCAACGATCGTGTGCGAGATGTTCTGCGTGTCAAGTTTCTCTTAGGCATTTTTGATCGTCCTTATGTTGCCGATGCGGAGGCAACGGAAAAGATCGTCAACTCGGCGGAGCATCGGCAGGTCGCTTTGCGGGCCGCGCGCGAAAGCCTGGTGCTGCTTAAAAATGATCGGAACATTCTGCCTCTTAGTAAGGCCACCCGTTCAATCGCCGTCATCGGTCCCAACGCAGATGATGACAGCCTCACTCGCTATCGCTATGGGCCAAATGGCGTCGAAGGAATAACCGTATTGCGGGGGATCAAGAGCAAGCTGGGCGAACGAGTAAAAGTGAACTATGCAAAGGGGTGTGAAATTGTTGACGCGCACTGGCCCCAAACCGAAGTGCTACCGGAGCCGCTGACGAAAGAAGAGCAGGCGGAGATCGACAAAGCGGTGGCAGCCGTAGAGAACTCCGAGGTGGCTGTGGTAGTCCTGGGCGATTCCGAGAAAACCGTGGGCGAAAGCGCGAGTCGCACCAGCCTGGATCTTCCGGGACACCAGTTAGATTTGGTCCAGGCTGTTTACGCGACGGGCAAGCCTGTGATTGTGGTCCTACTTAATGGACGTCCAATGAGCATCAACTGGGTTGATAAGTACGTGCCGGGAATTCTGGAAGCATGGTTCCCCGGAGCGCAGGGCGGCGCCGCCATCGCCGACGCCGTATTCGGCGATTACAACCCTGGCGGAAAGTTAACTATGACTTTCCCCAAAACAGTCGGCCAGATCCCTTATAACTTTCCCACCAAACCTAACGCCCAGTGGGAAGGTGAGAAGACGCGCGTTAACGGCGCGCTCTATTATTTTGGTCACGGCTTGAGCTACACAACCTTTGCGTACAGCAATCTGAAGATCAGCCAGCCGAGTAATCGCGATCGAAGCAGAAGCCCGACCGTACGGGAGAGCTCAGCAACTTCGTCGAAAACCAACCGTCAAACGTCCGAACCCAATATCACCGTCAGCATCGATCTCAAGAACACCGGCTCGCGCGAGGGTGACGAAGTGGTGCAGCTCTATACACGCGACCTGGTGAGCAGCGTTACTACCTACGAAAAGAATTTGCGCGGATTCGAGCGGGTCCACCTGCAACCTGGCGAAACCAGGACTGTGACCTTCAGGTTGACTCGCGATGACCTGGCCCTGTGGGATCGGAACATGCGTTTCGTTGTCGAGCCTGGAAAGTTTCGCGTCATGATCGGGTCATCTTCCACGGACATTCGCCTGACCGGCGAATTCGAAATCCTTTGAGTCGCTAAGAAACTGCCCAGAGTCAGCTAAAGAATGCTGCACTTCAAAAACAAAGCAGCGGGGGCAAGCCCACCTTCCTGACTGCAAGTCTTCCCAGTTGAGTTTTGTTACTCAAGGTTTGGAGTCTGACTCAACACTATCAACTTGCAGTCAGGAAGGTGGGCTTGCCCTCGCTCATTTCAGCGGTTTCCCAGCGTGGCAGCCCGGTTCAGAGTGATAACACGTCGGGCAAAAGATATGTGCGGCCCTCTACCTCAACCGGGATAGATGGCCAGCCCGGCGTCGCTGTAATGATTTCAATGCTGTCAGAAAAAGTAATGCAGGTCTCTTCAACTTTGGACCCGGTGATCGAGGGGTTCCAGGCAAACGCCTGTTGCCGTTGCACCTGCTCGGATGACCCGGGGTGCGCCACCCAATCGCGAGTCCGGTAACCGGCGGCGCCACCCTGATGGTGCAAACGCTCTTCCCCTGCAAAACCCTCTTTGCGATAGGCACCCGCAGCCACCTCATAGAGCTCACGTCCCGATACGCCCGGCCGCGTGGCAGCAAAAAGTGCCGCGTTCACGCGCGCGGTTGCCTCTATTCGGCGCCTCAGCTCTTCAGGGATAGCACCTGCGCAAACGATCCGCGTTAGCGAAGCGATCAACCCGCTCCGGCGCGCGCACACGACGATCATAAGGACTTTTTCCCAACGGCGATCTGTCGGCACCGGATGCCGAAAAAGCATTCGGCGATCGTCGGCGGCGACCAGTGTAACGACAGCGCCGGCGCCGACGCCCGCGATCGCACCCGCGGCAAGTCGGGCAACTTCACGCTCCGTCAAACCAGGCGTCAGCGACCGGGTCATCCTGCCGATTGCGTCGCCCGCATCCCTGCCAAGTAGCTTAAAGCGGTCTATCTCAGAAACCGTCAACCTGTATCTCGCCCGCGCAATCGCACTCTCAATGGGCCGCGCTTCGCCACCCAAAGGAAGATCTGAGCCGAGCGGCAAGTCGTCATTCATCAACGAGCGCGCTAACTCCGTAACCAACGCCGGGTTTGCTTTCTCCTCTTCCCATCCAAACTGAACCGGCTCGTAGCCCTGACCATTGATTTCTTCCTGCATCAGGCGCGCCATTTCGATCTTGTTCGCCAGAACAAAACGGCGCCCGTCGCGCCTCACGAGCAACGTGCCAACGCCGGCTTCGCGACTCTGATCGACGCCGTTAGTGCCCCCGGCGGTCAGCCAGGAAAAGTTAGGCTGCGAATTGATCAGCACTCCGGCTAACCCTTCGTCAAACGCAAGCCGCGTCAGCCGCTCAGTCTTTTCCTGGATTTCCTCGTTTATATCCATTCACCTCAAAACCTCGGCGCCAAAAAAGCGTTGCCGACTTCACAGGGCACCTGCCGCGCAAGAGTAAGCGAGATTACTAGTCCTCGCAAGAAGGGCTATTGTGGTTTTCAACTTCAATATTGCGGAGCATGAGATCTGCGGCAGAAGGGTCGAACATTCTTTAGCCGCGTTCACGCGGCTTTCCCGCAGGGTTACTAGACCAGCCGTTTTACGGCTGGTATGGCGCGCGCAATCAAATTCCGTAGCCCGTTTCAACGGGCTTACCTCTGGAAGGCTTTAGCCGTAATGCTAGAGCCGTTAATTCAAAGCACGCTGGAAGCGCGCTACCGGTGTAGCGTGCTCAGCTGACCCAGCGCTAAAAAGCGCTGGTCTACAACCCTTCGGCAAAGCCGTCTGAAGACGGCTGGAGTCCGGGAGGCTCAATGCCTTTTCAACCCGCTCCAATAACAGGGCTTGACAGAAACTGTTTCTAGCAATACTTTTCGAATTCATAGAAAACATTTCAGGAGGAGTAGTTCTGATCCGAAAGACCGCAGGAGAAACCTGATGGCAGATGATCCTGAATCGAAGAAGGACCTCAGCGAACGTTCCCATGATCCGAGCCGTCGGCGGTTTCTGAAGGGGGTTGGCATAGTCGGCGCAGGCGCGGCATTCGCCGATAAGATTCTGGCTGAAACAGAAGCCGCCGACTCAGCAGCAAACAGCAACCAACCTTTGACGGGCAATGTCCCGGTAGTCCTGCAGATAAACGGACAGAAGCGCACCGCCCGGGTCGAACCGCGAACGACCTTACTGAATACTCTACGCAATCACCTTGAGCCGGCGGTCACCGGGCCAAAGTTGGTTTGCGATCTGGGAACCTGCGGCGCTTGCACGGTGTTGATGGATGGGAAGCCAGTCTATTCCTGTCTGGTGCTGGCCGTTGACGCGGTGGGCAAGAACATCACGACCGTCGAGGGCCTGGGCTCACCCGAAGCGCTCAATGAGGTGCAGCATGCGTTTGTTGAGAAGGATGCTTTGATGTGCGGCTTCTGCACCCCAGGTTTCGTCACTACCCTCTCGGCCTATTTAGAGAAGAATCCAAATCCGAATCTTGCAGAGGTGCGGGAAGCGTGCAAGGGAAACTTTTGCCGCTGCGGTACCTATCCAAGAGTTTTCGAAGCCGCGCTGGCCGCTGCCAAGGCAGGAGCAAGCAGCTGAGCCACGCCGGAGAAACTTATGCAGCAGGCGCCCGCCAAAAAGAAAAAGAAAGTCCGAGTGTCCCGCGTGGTCAACGGCATCGAGCAGATTGCAGAGATCGAAGTCGATGAAGACTCGGGGCCAGGCTGGGGACCAAACGACAAGCACACGCTTCTTAATCACCGCCTGACTCGCGTCGATGGGCCGCTCAAAGTATCGGGTGCCGCCCGTTACACATACGATGTGCGTCTGCCGGGAATGCTGTATGGTCGCATTCTTCGCTGCCCACACGCCCATGCGCGCCTGGCAAGGTTTGACTCTGCTGCTGCTTCGCGCATTCCCGGGGTCCGCGCAGTCATTCAGTCACCGCTCAAAGAATTCCTTTTCCAGGGGATGCCCGTCGCGGCCGTCGCCGCCGTCACACCGGAAATCGCCGGCGATGCCATTCGAGCGATCGAGGTAGCGTACGAAGTCCTCCCGCACGTGGTCAAAGCAGACGATGCGATCAACCCCGCGGCGCCGAGGGCGTTGCCCGATGAAGTAAATATCGAGGAAAAAGAAAAGCGGGGAGATCCTCAGAAGACTGGTGCCGCTTTTGCGGAATGCGACGCCGTGATCGAAGCAGAGTATCGCACGCCGCGCATCCATCACGCTTGTCTCGAGACGCACGGCATTCTTGTTGACTACCGCGGCGGCAACTCGGCAACGGTTTACGCATCGACACAGGGAACCTTTACCATTCCCGGCGATGCTGCCAAGGCCCTGGAGATGCCTGAGAATTCGGTCACTTCTATTGTCGATCACATGGGTGGAGGCTTTGGATCCAAATTCGGTATCGGCGTCGAAGGCATGCTCGCCTGCAAACTCTCAAAGCAAACAAAAGCCCCCGTGAAGTTAATGCTGACGCGCTCTGACGAATTCGTCGGGGCTGGCAATCGTTCCGGCTCGTGGCAGAAATTCAAGGCCGGTGTGAAGAAGGACGGAACCCTGATTGCTTTTCGCGCCACGCAGTATCGTCTCGGCGGCATCGGTGACGGCTCACAAGCTCGCCAGCCCTACATCTATCGCGCACGGGATGCTTATTCTGAGGTGTTCGCGCTCCATACTAATGAAGATTCGTCGATTGCCATGCGCGCACCCGGTCATCCGCAGGCCTCCTTCGCAATGGAATCTCTGATGGACGAGCTGGCCTACAAGATAGGCATGGACCCGATCGGCTTTCGCAAGAAGAACCTGGCCGACCAGGTTTATCACCGGCAACTGGATCGTGGCGCGCGGGAAATAGGCTGGGAACGAAGGAGACAAACTCCCGGCGAAGGAGCCGGGCCGCTGAAGCGAGGGATGGGTTGCGCGGTTGGCACATGGGGCGGCGGCGGCAACGACCAGTGCAAGGTTGAGGTCAACGTTTCGCGCGATGGCACCGTGATCGTCGCGGTAGGCACGCAGGATCTTGGCACAGGCACCCGCACCTACACCCGCGCCATCGTAGCCGAAGAGTTGGGGTTGCAAATAAAAGACGTCGTCGAAAAGATTGGTAACTCAAAACTGGGCGCGGCAAACCCTTCCGGTGGTTCAACCACGGCCGCATCGCTGTCGCCATCGGTCAAGGATGCCGCTATCAAAGCTCGCCTGGCTGTGGCGGAGAAAATCGCCCCGTTCCTGGGAGGCGCAAAACCTGAAGAAATTGTTTTTTCGAATGGCCAGGTCACGGCGGCCGGGAAATCACTGGCCTGGAAACAAGCCTGTGCCGCTCTTCCCTCTTCGGGGGTCACAGCCCATGGCGTTTGGCGTTCGGATCTGCAAGCCAGAGGCGTGCACGGCGCCTGCTTCGCCGAAGTCGAGGTGGATATCGAGACCGGCCATATTCGGCCTGTCAAAATGGTGCACGTGCAGGATGGCGGCCTGCCTCTCAACCGTCTGACTATGGAGAGTCAAATCAACGGCGGCATGATTCAATCCCTCGGGATGGCGCTTTGGGAAGGTCGCGTGATGGACGCGCAGCTCGGGATGCAGCTCAATCCCGGCTTCGGTGACTACAAATTGCCAGGGTCGCTGGAGATGCCGGAGATGGTTCCAATCATCGACGATGACGACAAGCGTGAAGCCGTTATCGGCATTGCAGAACCCGCGATCATTCCGGCGCTGGGCGCTTTGGCGAATGCTGTGTTCAATGCTTGCGGCGTGCGCGTGCGCGAGTTGCCCATTACGCCGGACAAGATCTTGATGGCCCTGAACCCATCGGTTTAGGAGCGGGCTACCGCCCGCTCAGTCGGGCAGTAGCCCGACTCTAAACAAAGGCAGTGCCGCCGAGCGCACGAGGAAAACCTGTATGAAGTCTTTTGAGTGGATTAATGCCGGCAGCGTCAGCGAAGCGGTGCAGTTGTTGAAATCCGTGCCCGCGCCCCACGATGTCGATGAGGCCCCGCGACCGATTGCCGGCGGGCAGGATCTTCTCACCACGATGAAAGACTACAGCACGCGGCCTTCGCGCGTGGTCAATCTTAAGAGCATTCGCGGATTGAATCTGATTCAGGGTGATGCCCGGCGGGGACTGACGATTGGCGCGCTGGTTACTCTGAATCAACTGGAAGAATATCCATTAGTGCGCGCAATGTTTCCCGGCCTTGCCGAAGCGGCACATTCCATCGCCACTCCACAGATTCGCAATTTGGGGACAGTTGGCGGCAATCTCTGTCAGCGCCCCCGCTGCTGGTATTTCCGTTTGGAAGAAGTTGTCTGCCTGAAGAAGGGTGGCTCAGAGTGTTACGCCGCCAAAGGAGAGAACAAGTACAACGCCATTCTCGGTGGTGGTCCGTCGTATATCGTTCATCCATCCGACCTGGCGCCAATGCTGGTCGCACTCGGCGCCGCCGTTTCCGTCGCCGGCGCGGAAGGCAAGCGCATGATTCCGCTCGACAAGTTTTTCACGCTGCCTTCGGAAGGCAGCATTCGTCGCGAGAATGTCCTGAAGAACGACGACATCATCACCCAGATTCATGTTCCGGCGTCGCCATTCGCAGCCCATTCCACTTACTTGAAATTCAAGGAACGAGAGTCGCTTGATTTTGCGCTCGCTTCCGTGGCGGTGGCTCTCGATCTGGGGGCCGGCAAGACGGTCAATCAGGCGCGAATTGTTTTGGGTGGCGTGGCGCCAATTCCGTGGCGCGCGCCCGAAGCGGAAAAGTTCCTGACGGGCAAGAGCTTGAGCGAAGAGGTGCTGGCCCAAACCGCGAAGCTGGCGCTTGCCGGCGCCAATCCTCTGGAGAAGAACGCGTACAAGGTTCCATTGACACAGACCCTGGTGCGGCGAGCGTTGGCGAAGGTGGGTGGGGCGACGTTTTGAAAGAGTAACCGCAGTCAGGAAGGGGGCATGCCCCCGCTGCTTAAATAGGATTCAAACGGAAGCGGAGCCAGGCCCTCTTCCTGACTACGCTATTCATGAGGCGCCAGGCCTATCAGAGGTACACGGAAATGAGTAACAAGTTAAGTGATGTTGTAGAGTCAAGGGCCGAGGTTGCCGGATCGAATGTTATTGATGCGATTCAGACTCCCTTCTGCGGTTCGCTTCGTTCAAAAAAATTCTTAATGCTGGATGCGCTGGCTACCGAAGCTGAACAGTACCTCGACGCCAGCAATCATTGCTGGTGCCGGGAAACTCAGCAAGTGATTGGACCGGATGGCGGCCGCGCCACTCCCCACCGCTGCGGCCCGGGCCGGTCGTGTTACACTTCGGCGCTTGAAAGCGTATGATTCCTCGAAGTAGTTTTTGGAGGTAAGAAGATGCGAAGATCATGGTTTGGCCCAATGCTAGTGGCAGTTCTCGCAGTCTTTTGCGGGGCCATAACGCTCAGCTCAACTGGCGAGACACTTTCCGTTCGGGGTGATTACGTTGAGGTTCGCACGGCCAGCGTCTTTGCCGGCGCTTGTCATTACAATGGCGAAGTCACCACCACTGGGCGCGATGCCTTGATGGCCTGGAACGTAAAATCCGGGCAATGGCGGGGAGTCGATCTCGCCGGCGTTCGCGTCCTAGCGATCGTCAGCGCCGAGGTGAACCTCTCTGAAGACAATGCCGCGCGCCAGTCCGAGATCATTATTGGGAACAATGCATCTGACTCGCAGGCGCGCGCAATAGCCGAAGCGCTCAAAACCCGGTACGCGTCGGCTTTCGGCAAGATCATTTCAGTGCGCCGGGGCCTGTTGAGTTTTGAGCATGAGGGCAGAACGTATTTGGTGAACACGGACAATGCTTCCATTAATGTTGAAGCAATGCCGAACGACCTCTGCTGCAAGATGCCAAACCTTGTCTGGTACTCACCGCTGGTGGGGCTGGAGAATCGCAAAGTCGGTTTCACCACCATGGCGCTCTACAAGGGCCAGGGAGTCTCTGACCCCTGGCAGAGGTCGGGCGAAAACAGCGCCTTCTACGGGACGTTTTCCTTCTAAGAGAATTAGCCGCAGATTTACGCAGATAAACGCGGATAAGAACAAATCCCGGACTCAAGGACGCAGGTCCGGAAACTCTTTTGGGCATAATTATTTGTTCTAATTCTGATCCGCGTTTATCTGCGTAAATCTGCGGCTAATTCTTTCATAGCTTCCCCTGCTTCACTCGCCTGAGCTGTCTGTCGGGCAAGCCAGTGCTCTGTTTCACACTGAAGTTTTCCACGTCTATCAGCGCGAAAGTCGGAACGCCCGGAGCTGTCTGGGCTCTTAGGCGATAGAAATCGGCGCCCTGCACATCATTGAGGACAAAAGCAGGCCGGGCTTCCGCCTTCATATAACTTATCTCGACATTATCCAACTGGATTCCATTCACGTGGCGGATGAAGAATCCGTAGGCCGGCATCTCTCCGAACATAACCGGCTCCGGATAGTCCTTCTCTTTCTCAGGAGGAACGAGCGCGGCCTGCGCCTTTGTTCCACCACCCTGATAGTAGATGCGTATGTTGCTCAACCTCACGTCTTCGATTGGGTGCCCCGGGATGCCGCTGATGATCGAGGCATACTTCGGATCGGCGTTGTACACGACGATGTTGCTGATCAGCACCCGCCGCAACCTGCCTACGGTCGTCGTTTCCGCAGGTCCTCTGGCGCGATTGCCCAAACGCAAAAAGAGCGGGGGGTTGGCGATGTCGCGCATCGTGATGTTAGTAATTGTCACGTCTTCCAGGAGGCCGCCATCGACACTTTCGAGCGCAAATCCCCTGGAGTAATCGAAGACGCAGTTGGAGATGGTGATGTTCTTGAAGCCGCCGTTCGACTCGGTGCCAAACTTAATCCTGCCGGTGGGACTGTTATGACTGTAGCGATTGTATTCGCGCTTGTATGTGCCATCGAGAAACGTGCCTTCGTCGTAGCCACTGACCTGGCAGTTTGTGATCGTCACGTTCTCCGTGGCCCGCGCATAGCCCAGGGCAAACGAACTCTTCGGGCAAATGCCATCGTCGAAAGGCGAGTTGACGCTGCAGTTTGAGATTCGCACATTGCGGCAAGCATCAATGTCGATGCCGTCGCGATTGGTGTCGATCTTCAGGTCGTCAATGGTGAGGTTGTCGACACCGGTCGCGAGGATGGCGAAGTGGCCTCCGTGCAGAATGGAAATGTCGCGAATGATAACGTTGCGGCAAAGCTTGAGACTGATCGACTTGTTGCCCCAGCCGGATTCCACCGCGTCGCGTGGGTTGGGATAACCAAAGGGCCGCGCCGGCTCACTGGCACGGGCAGCATTCAGCGCGTCGTTTTGCTCCTTCGTGCGCGACTGGTTCCCGCCGCGGACCAGCCCCTTGCCCCAGATCATTCCGGGGCCGAGGATGGAAATGTTCTCCAGGTTCTCGCCCCAGATCAGGCTGTTGTGCCAGTGACTATGGCCGAAGTCTTGATAAGCGTCCCACTGGTTTGGTTCGGGTGGATCGTATCGGGCTTCCTTGGAGGGCTCAGCGGCAACAATGGTCGCGCCCTGATCCAGGTAGAGAGAGATGTTGCTCTTCAACTGAATCGAAACTGAAAGATACAAGCCTGGTGGAAAGCGTACCGTGCCGCCGCCCGCGGCAGCCGCTGTTTCAATCGCCTTGTTGATTGCCGGAGTGTCAATCGTTTTGCCGTCGCCCCTGGCGCCAAACGTCGTCACGTCATAAACACCGGCGATCTTATCTGCTGCATCATTGGCAACGGGGGTCGAGGCGTTGCTAACCGCACGAGAGCCGGCGACGGAGCTCTGCGTCGCCGGATGGGCCAGCACGAAGCCGCAAGCCAGAACAAATAACCCGAGGGAAGTCATCCAAAGCCGGCCTTTTGTCGTCATCGTCGATCTCCAATCGAATGCATTAAGAAAATGTGGACCGCAAGCCCTCGGTTGTCATATTACCGTGTACTCGTTGCGCTGAGCGTCAGCTTGATCCATTACAGGCTCTACACTCTTTGATGGCGGTGTGGGCGCTATGGCGGATAATCAACATTTAAGATTAGGGAAAAACTGTCCGTGATCTGGCGATCCTCTGTAACCTCGAAAGGCCGTACCAGTTGATTGGGTTCGGAAACGAGCAACGGGCGAGGGAGAAACACGCGCAGTGTTCTGATCGATGGTCTGGTGCCGAAGGGGGAGACGAACGCAGCCCATTTTCTAAGTTCTTGCACTTCCAGCAGTTCCGTGCAACCAATTGTGTGACCGTAATTTCCGACTCTTCTCCATTCTACGCTTAATTCTCTTTAGTCTCTCTCCGGTGCTCACCAATAATAGACACCAAAAACTGTTTCATCATGCCGAGTTCTACTACGGCACTCATCCGGTAAACGACGAAGACATCAAAGACTCGTTCTAAGCGAGCGAGTGATGATCGGTAGGCGCGAAGACTTGAACCAGTGACACTACCGTATCAATCCGCGAACCGGCGCCGCCTATAACGCGTAATGCGTTTGCGCGGCGCAGAGAAATTAAATTTTAATTTGATCCAGAATCACGATCGCGTGGCTTATTTGACGGGCACGATTCTACTCTTGGATTGGAAATCTGCCTGCTATAAAGAGACGGTTTGTTCAGCCCAAAACTGAAATTCTCGGTGTTTGTGAACCTCAGCCTTTGCCGGCACCGTGCCGCTGGCTACCTTAACGAGGTGTTCGAAGACACGCTGACCCACCTGGTCGATCGTTTCAGTGCCGTCGATTACTCCACCGGCAGATAGATCGAGGTCGGTGTTCATCCGTTCGAACACCGGTGAATTCGACGCCAGCTTTATTACGGGCGCAATTGCATTCCCAATCGTGGTCCCACGTCCCGTCGTGAATACGATCACAGTTGCTCCTGCCGCCACCAGGCCTGGCGTAGATTCCTGATCGTAACCGGGGCCCAGCATCAGGTTTAGCCCACGATTTTTTGGAGTCTCGGCGTAACCAACAACGCCTTCCACGCGTGTTGTGCCGGCTTTGGCAATCGCGCCGAGTGATTTGATCGTGAGGTTCAGCAGGCCGCCGATTTTGTTTCCAGTACTTGGATTTTGATTGAGCACGGCGCCAAATTTCGACGCGTAATCTTTGTACCAATCGACCATCTCATAGACGGCGCGGCCGGTTTCGAAGTCTTTCGCGCGATTCGCCAGAATGTGTTCTGCGCCGCAAAACTCGGGCACCTCAGTGATCAGCACCGTGGCCCCCGATCTCACCAGCAAGTCGGCCGCTCGGCCCAGTGAAGGATTTGCTGAAATACCCGAGAACCCATCCGATCCGCCACACTTCACGCCCAATACTAATTCGCTGACCGAGACTTCTTCACGCGTTGCTTGATTCACTTCGGGCAGCATGCGCTCGACTTCCTTCAGGCCTTGCTGGATTGCGGCTTGCGTCCCTCCAACTTCCTGAATTCCAATCTTCGCGACAGGTTTGTTGAAAGACTTATCGCGCTTAAGCAAATACTTCTCGACCTGAGCCAGGTTTGTCTTCTCGCAACCGAGATCGATCAGGATCACGCCACCAACATTCGGATGACCGGCATAGTTGGAAAGCGTCCGGAGCATGATATCGATAGTCGATCCGTCCTGACAGCCGCAACCTTTATTGTGGGGAATGGCAACCACGCCATCGACATTGGAGTATTTCTGGCGGCTGTACAAAGTGTACTCAGCGATAATCGAAATCTGTTGCGCTTCGTGACTAGCGCACATGCTGGTCGGCACGATCAAAACAAAGTTGCGCGTGCCCACTCGCCCATCGGGCCGGCGAAAGCCCATAAAAGTCGCGCGCTCGCTTTCAGGAAAGTATTCCGGCGCGGGAGTTCGCAGATCTTCGGGCAGGACGCGAATCACCGGCACGTCGTCAGACATGTTTTCATGAGTAATCGCGTCTCCGCATTCGATCCCCAGCGACGTTCCAATCGGCTGCCCGTATTGCAACACGAATTCGCCAACAGGAATGTTGCGGGTAGCGAATCGATGGCCGGGCGCCACTACTGAATTCACCCGCATCTCGCGTCCGTCGGCGAGAAACAGATCAAGTCCTGCCGTCGTCTCTTTTTTGACGATAGCCACGTTGTCCGTTCGGTCGACAATGATTGCGTAATCAGTTGCGGGCGCCGTTGCTGGTGTTAATGTCATCAGTCCTCACGTAACGTCGAAGCCTTCAAAAGGTTCGGGAGAATTAGCGAGCGCACGTTGCCGTGCAGGCGAATCCATAATCCTGGATTTTCATCGAGTTGCCGCGCGCGCGTTTCTTGATCGTCAGAGATCTCCGTTTCGATTAGCCGTTGAAAGCTCGCCCGTTTCGCCGGCGCGGTGTCCGCATCGACAATGGATTGAACGCTTCGTTTTGCGCTCAGAATCGCCGCCGGACCAAGCGTCACAATATGGGTCGCCCTGCGGCATTCCGCTTCGTCAGCTTCATTGAACGTCGCTCCGCCGGCTTTGAATTTCGTAATGTGATGTTCGAGGATGGGCGGCGAGATCGGAATCAGGCCCGCTACGTCTCTGGCCTTAGCTCCCGACCCGGGCTTGATATACGCCAAATGCGACGCAGCGTTGGCTTCTGGCCCAAGACCGAGAAAGAAAATATCGATCGGACCTCGCGATTCAAGTGTTTCCAGATACGTGATTAATCCGCTTTCCAAATCCTGGGCGTCCGTTTGCATCGACGTGAAGCTCTTTACCTTTTTGAAAAACTCTTCGCCCAGTAGTCTTTCGAAATCGCGCACAAAACTAAACGCGTTGTCCATTTTCATCGGTGCCAGCGCATCCTGGGTGAAGATATTCAAGCGACCGAGCAAGTGATCGATTTCGCTGGTCCTCGCTCTCTCGCCAAGCAGGCGATGCAGCGCCTGGCCTCCCCGCCCGCCCAGAATCACGATCGTCAAATCACCTTTCTTTTCACGCGCAGCAGTTTCGATTTCATCCAGCATCGCGCCGCCAACAGCTTCTTCCGATTCGAGGACTTCGTAATTCAGTTGATGCGGCTCGAACTCAGCTTTTTCATCACTACTCGCACGCGTAAGCCAAATATTCTCGCCCGCCGGACGACGGCTGATTTCAGTTTGGGTTGCGGCGAATGAAGATTTCATCGAACGTACTCCGCAGTTTCTGCTTGTGACTTCATAAGACCGACCAGCTTCAGCCGCGACTCGCGAATGCCGTCCGCAGCCAATCTCGCCATCACTTTTGCACCCAGGGCATTGAAATGAGTATTGTCCTCGATGCCATTCGGATAATTCGGATTCTCGTTGGGCTTCAGTTGTAAAAATAAGTTTCTCGATCCTTCCACGCCATACTTCGCAAGCAGCGCTGCGCTGCTGCGATGCATATCTATCAAAGCGACTTTGTATTCGGCAGCAACGTTGCGCACGATGTCCGGATATTCGCCGTGCGTGTCCTGCAACTTCCCTTCCTTGTCGAAGCGCCGCCGTATAACGGGAGTCAACAAGACCGGAGTCGCCTTCTTACCACGCGCCTCCCAAACAAACCGGATCAGATTGCTTCGATAGTCGGCCGGCGGCGTATACCGACCAACTTTCTCTTTCGATTCATCGTTGTGTCCAAACTGAATAAAAACGTAATCGCCGGGCTTCAGCGCATCGACGATCGCCTGCCAACGTCCTTCGGAAATAAACGTGCGCGTGCTGCGGCCGTTCTGCGCTCGGTTGTCGATAATTACCTTGCCATCCTGAAAAAATTCGCCGAGCATCTCTCCCCAACCGGTTTCGGGCCGTTTCTGTGGCAGCTTCTGCGCCATGGTCGAGTCGCCCGCGAGATAAATATTGATCGCACGTCGCTGCGCTTCAACGGATTGTCCGATGACGAGCAGCAATAGAGCAGCAAACAGAAACTCGCTAATCCTCATAGCTGCTTTCCATTTACGCGCACGTTGCGCAGCTCGAGACCCTGAACGTTTTTGACAATATTCGCCTTAGCGACGTTATCGAATGTGCAGTTCGCCAGCCGCACGTCGTAAATCGGGGCCGTCTTGAAACCCTGAAGATCGAGCACGCGCGTGCTCTTGCCGCTGCGCAAGTTATCAACATTGACGTTGCGGAGGACCGGTGTGAATGGGCCCTTGTCCCCCTCTTCGTAATTGAAATCAACTGTCAACACGGCGTCGCGCACCTGGCCCACTTCAATGTTGCGAAAATAGAAATTCTCGAGCCGGCCGCCGCGCAGCGCATTGTTTTTGAAACGCAGGGCCATCCAGAGATTCGGACTGTTGAGGTGGCAGTTCTCGGCAAAGACGTTGCGTACGCCGCCCGAGATTTGGCTGCCCACGGTGATGCCGCCGTGGCCGTCTTTCATCTGACAGCCGCGGATGATGATGTTTTCCGACGGCACGGCCACGCGTCGCCCGTCGTTGTTGCGGCCGGAGTTGATCGCTATGCAATCATCGCCAGTAGCGAAAATGCAGTTCTCAATTAGCACGTCGCGACACGATTCGGGATCGCAGCCGTCGGTGTTCGGTCCTGTTTCATCGGTCGCGTTGGCCTCGCGCTCAATGTGCACACCACGCACGGTCACGTTTGTGCAAAGCACGGGATGAATCTGCCACATCGGCGAATGGCGAAGGGTTACACCTTCGATCAAGACATTCTGGCATCGATATGGCTGGAGGAACATCGGACGCAGGTAACTTCCATCGCCGAATACTCGTTGGCTTACGGGCGTCTCTTTGTCGACGTACTCATAGAGCCGGGCGCGCGCCTTGCTCTGCTCGGGATCGCCTTTCTTCCAGCCACAGCCCGTCCGTCCTTTCCACGGCCACCAATGATCACAGTCAGCGCTGCCGTCGATTATGCCTTCACCGGTCAGCGCGATGTTCTTTTGATCTAATGCATAGATGAACGGTGAGTAGTTCATCAACTCCATGCCTTCCCATCGAGTAAAGACTACGGGCAGATATTTCTTTGGATCGCGGCTGAATTTGATCGTTGCATCTTTGGTGATATGTAGGTCGACATTACTCTTGAGATGAATCGCGCCGGTGAGAAATTCTCCCGCCGGTACGACGACATGCCCGCCACCCGCTTTGTTGCAGGCTTCGATGGCTTTGCGAAAAGCTTCGGTGCAATCAATCCTTCCGCCTTCTTTGGCGCCAAAACTGGTAACGGGAAAGTCGTGCTTTGGAAAAGTTGGCGCTTGGATGCGGGTCAGAATCTGCGGGACTCTTAACCATGGATCATCGTCAGGCCAATGCCAGGGGTCGCATGGCGCCGCGTGGAGAAATGGATCGCTCCAGGATTCAGCGAGAGTGACTCCCGCGCCGCCAATCACCAGACTCCTAACGAACTCGCGACGATCAATCATAGGTTCAATCAACTCTGATGCGGTATTCTCTTGCCCGGCTCGGCACTCGGATTCCAGTTGTCGTTTCCTTTTAGAAACAGCCGCGTCGCAAAAAACTTAATCTCGTCCGCGCTTAGCTGGCGCGACCATTTAACCCGACTCGCCGGATTCGCTCCCGGGCCCTTTGATCGGTATTCGCCAAACCAGGCAGTTTTTTCGCGCGCAGGATCGCGCCAGTTGTCCCAGCCTGCCGGATTGATGTAACCACCCAGCCAGCAGTCGATGAAGACCACGCGGGCAAAAGCCCGCCATGGCCTGCCAAGAAAAACTCCGGCGCCGGTGTTCCTTCCGGTCAATCGACAATCACGAAAGACAAAACCGTTAGTCTCGGTGTCGTCCAATCGCCATTGCGCCGTGACGTAGCCCTGGCCTTTGCAGTGTATGTGGCAATGCTCAAACACGGCGGTGGCACTGCCAAAGATAAAGTCCACGTGCCCTTCTATGTAACAGTCTCTATAGTACTGGCGGCCGCCGCTGGCGAAGAGCGTGTCCTGCCAACTGAGAAAACGACAATGATGAAACAGAGCGCGATCCGCGTTGACATAAATCGCAACTGCTTGCGAGCCAAGGCCGTAACTGTTCTCAAAGGTAATATTCTCGGCGTAGAAGTCATTGGCTCCGACATACGTGCTCATCGAGCGCCGAGTATCTCCTGCTTCCTTCGCGCTCAGGTTGAACGTCAGCACCGTTGTCTCTGCGCGATCGCCTTGAAAAGTGATCAGCGGCTTGTTCGGCGGAATGTGAATCAGCTCCTTGTAAACTCCAGGCTTGATATGGATGACAGTACGCTTGGAGTTGTTTTCCGAAACGCTGTCCACCGCCTCCTGGACGCTTGCGAAATCGCCGGTTCCGTCATGAGACACCATAAGCACTCTGGTTTGGGTCCCGGGCGTTTTTTCTCTGTTCGCAGTCGTCTTGACATTGGCATTCACAACGGTCAGCGGCTGGCCCTTCTGCGGACGGATGTTGACGCCGCGTAGCTCGACCGATTTGGCATCCTGCAAGATCATTCCGGAAGTCGAGTTGATGCGTACGTTGTCTAACAGAACGCCGCTGATTGGCATCTCCGGCAGTCCGATAATCTCGCCCGCGGTCTTTGCGCCTTCGACGCTCAGGTTCACGATGCGCACGTCGCGCACGATTGGCGTGCTTGGCGTAATCGGTCTCGTCTGTCGCTCTTTCTGGGCGGCCTTGTCAAAGTAAAACAAATTGAGCGTGATCGCGACGCCGACATTTTTCATGCTAAGGTCGCGGTAAGTAACATCTTGCACCAGTCCGCCCCGGTCGCGCGCGGATTTGATCCTGATGCCGTTGTCGGTTCCTTCGAAAGTGCAGTTGTGCACCGTGATGTGACGAATGCCACCGCCAACATTGCTGCCCACCGACGCGCCATGCCCATGTTTGAAGGTACAATTTGTGACCAGCACATTTTCCGTTGGTCCTTCCTTCGGATTCGACTTGAGCGAAACATTGTCGTCGCCAACGTCGATGACGCAATGACGAATGAGCACATTGCGGCTGCTGGTTGGATCGATGCCGTCAGTGTTTGGCGAGTCGGCAGGCGCTGTGATCGACACGTCGTCGATCGTCACGTCGCTGCATCGCTGCGGCACGAGATGAAATTGCGGCGAATCTTTCAAAGTAACGCTCTGAATCAAAACCCTGGAACAATCCGTAAGCAGAATTAGTTTGGGTCGCGGGCTTTCCTGTGGATTGCCCTCGGCGCGCGGTTGGCCTTGTTGCGGAACACCGGCGGCTCTTTCAGCGCGAAAGCGTTTCCACCAGGGCTTGCCGGCGCCATCAATTGTTCCTTCGCCGCGAATGGCGACATTCGAGACCTTCGCGCCACCAATTAGCGGACGAATCGCGGCCTTGCCGCTTCGTTCGTAATCGTAATCCTCAAAATTCTCCGAGCCGCGAATGACCGCGCCGCGTTCAAGCACGAGCGCCATGTTGCTTGTCAACTCAATCGGTCCGGTTAAGAAAACGCCGCGCGGAACTATGACCTCGCCCCCGCCCAGATCGCGGGTCGCGGCAATCGCCCTACGAAACGCTTCAGTGTTTGAAGTTTTTCCGTCGCCCACAGCGCCAAAGTCAGTGACGACCACTCTGCGCTCAGGAATATTGGGCAATTGAGGGCTGATTGTAATTGGAGCGGGCACTTGGGAAATCTGCGCGCAGGCGAAGTGAGCGCAGATCGCTCCAATCGCCGATGCGGCCAACAATGCGAACGTAAAATGCCGGAGTCGGTTTATCTTCAAAGTTGGATTTTGGTCTGAGTTAATTCGGAGGAGTGCGAGCCTCCAAAGGCTCTGGTCCCCGAAACAGTTCGCGCTTTACCAGGGAGCCAATTTCACCGTTTCATGGTTCATCAGAAAACAAACTTAACCCCTAACTGAATGTCGCGGGGATTGTTCCTTTGCGTCGTCACTAAACCAAATGTTCCGGGATTGCTCGGATCCAAACCGATGCCGTTGCCAAAATATGGATGATTGACGGCATTGATCGCTTCCGCGCGAAACTGCAGCCGCGTCTTCTCTGTGAATTTGAAACTTTTCGAGATCGAGAGGTTGACGTTTAGGAAAGGTTGATTGCGCATGCCATCAAGCGTTGTCGGAACGTTTCGCAGGCCCGTATTGAAATTGTTGAGTCTGACGATCCCGACACCGTTAACGAGCGGAACCTGGAAAGCTGAGATGTCGATGGCATACTTCTGTCCCTGCCCGTTATTTTGGCCGGTAAGAGCTTTTAGCTGCCCAACGTCGCCGCCGTAATACCAAACCTGCGTCGGACTCAACGTAAACGGTTCGCCACTTTGCCATTCGTACGTACCGTTGACTTGCCAGCCTCCGAGAATCGCGTTCACCAGCCAATTGCTGTTTCGCCCAAATCTTTCGTTATGTCCAAAAGGTAGTTGGTAAACGACCGAGGCCGTAAAACGATCCGGCCGATCATCAGACGAGATACGCGATTCAAGCGTTGTGTCCGTTGGATTCAGGTAATCAAGCTTCTCGCGTAACCGCGATCGGGTATAGGACGCGCTTAGGGTTAGGTCCTTTGAGAGCCGTTGCGAAAGCTGCAGTTGCAAAGCGTTGTATCGGTTAGAGCCGTTGTACTGCTGAATCCACAGATCGGTGAATTGCGGGAAAGGCAACAATGATTGGCCGCGGCTAATTGTATTCGTGCTGTTGAAAGGGCTCGTCGAAGGTAGAAGGTTCTTGAAAGGATTAGTTATCGTCGCCGTCAACAACGTGTTGGCGGCTGTGTCCGTGGCCACGTCAGTTCCGAGGAATGATCGCGGAACAAAATTGAAGTTGCGGCTGACCGGCATGTCGTAACCCCAGGCACTCACGAAGTTCGCCTCGACCACAAAATGCGCGGGCAATTCCTTTTGAATACCGACAACCACGCGAGCGAATTTTGAATTCTTTCGAATTACCGGCAGGGCCGGTGCATCAGCAGTTCCCACCGCGACTCCGGTTGAGGTTAGCAAGCCCTGGCTGGCGCCGGGAGAAGCCAGCGCTCCGCTCGGGAACGGATTCGTCAAATTAGCCGCGAAAGTCAGACCATTGTTGTTCGTTGCGACAAACGGCGTCGTGCCTGCGAATCCCTGCTGAAGACCGAGCGCCTGGATCTCGCTCTGGTGCGGCGCCATGTAAATTCCGAATCCGCCGCGAATCACGGTCTTCTGATTTAGCGCATAAGAAATGCCAAGTCGCGGTTCATAGTTACTACGGTCAGTTGCCCACGCTGCGCGACTGCTGTTGTCCGCATAGGTGTAACCGCCAAGTACTTTGAACTGATTCGGCGCGAGCAGAAAGTTGCTGGGATTCGCGTTATACGCTGTCGTATAGGCCGCGCGCGCTGCCGCATCAATTGGACTAACCGTCGTCAAATCAAAGCCGCGCTGAATGCGGTTAAAGCGTTCGCTTAGTCCGCCTTCCAATTCGTATCTGAGTCCGAGATTCAGCGTTAACTTCGAAGTCACGCGCCAGTCATCGTGAAAAAAGAACCCGTGATAGATCGACTGCACTGAATAATTGATCGAGTTATCGATTTGACTGGCGGTCGAGCCTGACCCGGCCGTGGGTGTGCCCAGCAGAAATGCGGCGATATCGCGACCAAAAGCGTTGCGCAAAGTGGTCGATGAGTTCGAGGCCGGAGTCGTGTAAGTTCCGTCGAAGAATAAACGGCCGCCCTGGTAACCGTTGCTGATAAAGTTCTCGCGCACGATGCGCAGGTCCCAACCAAACTTCGCCGTGTGATTTCCGAATGTCCTGGTCATCGTCGGCTGAATTGAGCCCATCATGAAGGGACGCAAACGGCCGGCGTTCCAATCCGACCGCATCGAGCCCAGATCGGCGCGAATCGGCCTGATCGCGTCGAGGTTTCGGATCTCAATCATCGGAAAATACTGATAACCACGAAACGCTGCGATCGCTGTCGGTGAAAACGGAAGAGTTGAAGGATCGAGCGCTAGCCCGGGATGCCGCTCCTGAGTGAAATTGTTAAAGCTCACGCGCAGATCGAATACCGTCTTTGAAGAAATCATGTTCGTATAATCGATGTTGCCCCCATCGTTGGTCCGGTCCTCGAATCCCTGGGTGATCGAAGTGCCGTTAATAACGCTGCCGGGAAAGTCCGCCGCCCAGTCATAGCGATCCTCGGGATTAAAGCTGTGGTAGTACTTCCCAAAGATCGATTGGCGATCGCTGATCTTTTGATCGATGCGCATAAGCCAGGCCCGGTATTTCTCGTGCCTGATCGAGTTGGAAAAATAATTATTCTGCGTGCTGTTGGCCGTGCCCACAACATTCGGCAGCGGAAAGTACTTAAGCAGAGCGACCGCGACCGGATTGAAAAGACTTGAGGGAATGATGTTGCACGTAGCAGTAACTGCGCCGGAAGTTGGGCATCCGATTGAAGTGCGGACGACGTTGCTGCCGCTGGTCGTTCCGGTGAACGGATTGAAGATGATCGTGTTCGCTGAGTTGGCGACGTTCGTGCGATCCGTAATCAAAGCCGAGAAATCACCGTTTCGCATTGCCGCAGTCGGCACCGAAAACAACTGGGGCTCAGCTGTATTATCCAGTAATCGTTCGTAGGAAAAAAGAAAGAATGTCTTGTCGCGGCCGTTGTAAACCTTCGGAAAGCGCACCGGGCCACTCAGCACACCACCGAAACGATGATAGGTCCGGATCGGTCGAGCCTGGCCACTGCGATTCGAGAAGAAGTTATTAGCTGTTCGGCTTCGATCACGGTTGAAGTAATAGATTGACCCATGAAGATCATTCGTTCCGCTCCTCACGGCGACATTAACCGTGCCGCCGGCGGAGTAACCCTGTTGCGCGTCAAAGACATTCGTTTGCACCTTGAATTCCTGCACCGCGTCCGCGGGCGGCGAGAAACCGACCGCAAAATCAAACGCATAGTTGGGAGAGCCATCGAGGGTAATCTGATTTTGCGCGGGCGCTCCGTTTACACGGAAGGCTGCCAGGTTCCCATTCGAAATAGGTGCAGTGAACTGGGGATTACCTGTATAGGCAACACCGGGCGCCAATGTTGCCAGTTGATACGCAGTTCCTTCAGATAAAGGCAACTCAGCAATCTGTCTGCGTTCAATAGTAGTGCCGGTGCTGACCGAACCGGTTTCCACGGCAGGGCTCGAGACAACGGTCACCGTTTCTGTGACGCTGCCTGTTTGAAGCTGAACGTCGATCGTCAACTTCTCGGCTACTCGAAGTTGGATTTGTTGACGCGCCTCAACCTTGAAACCTTGCTTCGTGAACACCAATTCATATCTGCCGGGCGACAACACCGGAAAATCGTAACTACCTTCATCGTTCGTTGTCGCAGTCGCCGCGACATTCGTCTCGACGTTCTTAACAGTTACGTTCGCGCCCGGGACGACTGCGCCATTCGGATCAGTTACCTTGCCCGTGATTGAGCCGCGAAACTCCTGACCCATTGCCAATGCAAATGTAAAGAGTGACAGCAGCGCAGCGCTGCCAAGGTGACGAAGAATATTGTTATTCATCGGACCATCCTTTCTTGCAGTTGCCAATAAGACGCATTCGCTGTCGACGAATAACCTCAGTGCGCCGGCGTGACTGAAGTAATTTGTGACCTACCGCTAGCTGGTGCCAACCTTCCGTTCGAACCTAAAGTGGTCAGACCACCCAACAAACTGGGCGCATCTTTTATCACGGGAGCCCGACCGGCGTCAAGCCAATTTATTTGCACCCGAGCAGTTTACGTAAGGCCTCTTGTCATTCAATGAAAATGGACTACAATACGATTGTTCCGCGAGATCATGCTTGATTGATGAATGGTCGCCGGCAGGTCTCGCAAGGAGAGAAAATGGGCAGAGACGATAACGGCTCGATTAAGCTCGGGAAATTTCAGGTGGTCAGACCAGAGAAAAATGGTTTGATGGCCGAACAAGTCGTCATTCAAGTTCGCGACATGATGCGCGAAGGCAAACTAAGACCCGGCGATCGCTTGCCACCGGAAAGAGAGTTGTCGAAACGGCTTGGAATTAGCAGAGCCAGCCTGCGCCACGGACTAAGATTCCTGGCTGCGATTGGTGTGTTGACCTCGCGACACGGTTCGGGCACCTACATAGCCGACGGTCCGCCGGCCCTCGACAGCGAGCCGCTGCGCATGCTGGCTGAACTGCATCGCTTTACTCCGAATGAAATGTTCGAGGCGCGCAAACTGCTGGAGGTAGGGCTGGCGGGCCTTGCCGCCCGGAATGCCAGCGACGAACACCTTGCGGTCATGTCCGAAGAAGTAGCCGAAATGTATGCGACCCTCGACGACCCTCAGGAATACCTGGTGCACGACATTCGCTTTCATCGAGCGATCGCCGCCGCGAGCGGCAATCAGATCCTGGCCGCGCTGATGAACATGGTGTCGATGGCAATGTATGAAAGGCGAAGGGCGACCGTAGAGCGAGCAACCGATTTGAAAGAATCTGCTGAGTTTCACCGCAAGATCTATCGTTTAATTCGAGCCGGCAAATCGGAAGAAGCCCGCACCGCTATGAATGAGCATCTGGATCTTGCTCAACGCGCTTTCGAGACCGAAGAAGTGTCGATTGCCGCTCCCAAAAATGGCGATGGATCATCACCCGCGTTGCGGCAAAGGCGCGCAAGACGAGCCGCCCAGGCCGATAAACATTAGCGCCAGAAATCTATGTTCGCTTTTTTTGAGGGCTCGCTGTAGCTTCGGGTGCACGCCTTCGATGATTCCGATGACGTTGCTGCCAACGCTTTCCTCATGCTTGATGCGCAGAGAAATTGAAGCGCACAGGTCGAGGTTGCGCGAAACGAATTTTCCGGATTCAGCGATTTGTTTTAACTGCGCAAATGTTCTGCCGGGCGAGCTGAGGATCTTTTCCGCGACAGTGTCGCCGACAACGAGGATGGGCGCGTTACCGTACGAAGTTTGCGGGACACCAGCCAGTCTTACGCGCCGGCGCGCGTAAGTGCTCGCCATCGCTGAAAAAGGCAACGACCCGCGTGTGTCTTCCCAAATGAAAACGACACCCACGGCACCTCTATCGATTAAGCGGCCGATCAAAACTTCATCAGTACTCGCTTTCTTCCAACTGGCAGCGTCAACGTTCTGTGGTTTGCCGCTGAGCAACAGGACGATTTTGTCTTTGAAGTCAATCCCAGCCAGATCGTCACGCTTGAGTTCGTCCGACACGACACCATAACCCGCAAAGACCATCCGCGCGTTGATGTCCTTTGGCTGCGTCGGCAGAGGATCCAGGATGGTGAAATCTCTTCTGAATTTAAACGGGGTACTGTCGATCGTAAATGACGTTTCCGGCTGTGGTGTTTCAATCGCGAACTTTATTCGCTGAAGAAAAGTTGCGCCGTCGCCTGCCGGCTTCAGCCCCGCATGCGCGAATCTATCGGCGAGGTATTTCGCAGCCCTATCGCCGCCGGCCTGGGCCGTGCCGCGTCCTTCCATCTCTCTCGAAGCCAGCACCGAAGTCACTTCGCGAATTGTTTCCGTCTTTAACTGCCCGACCGCTTCTTGTTCGGTAGACGAGAGCTGGGCGGCGGACGCTTTGGCCGCAGGCTTATCAAACTTCGCATCATCAATCGCGACGTTGATTCTTATGTCGGTGTAATTAATCGTGAATGGAACTTCATTTTCATCGATGGCCTGCACGGTAAAGGCATACTGAACGCCGTCAACCGCGCGGTAATCTCGGTAATCTTCGCGCTCCATGACTTTTCCCGCGGCGTTTCTGACTTCCATGCGCATCAGCAGGCCGGTTTCCGCATCGAAATACCAACGTTTGGGATTTCCAGCACGCGGAGCTTCCAGTAAGTATCCTTCGCGTTCACCGACCTTTTCCCTTCCTTTCAAATCGATTCTGGGATAGAGCTCTTTCAGCTTGATCGGAAGATAGAAATCCGCGTCGCGTTTCGAGAAGCCAGGCACTTCCTTTACTTTTCCCTGCCCTTCCTCCCAGGCGACAGTGCCGTTGAAACCAGTGCGCGAGTTTCCCAGGATGTTGAGCGAAGTCTCGGTCAATTGCTTGTTGGGAGCTTTGGCATAGATCTCGATAGTTCCTTTCCCGCCGACTGACGGCACGGTAATGGTTGCCTTCATCACACGGGAAGTCTGCGCTTGCACCGCAGCCTTGCCGCCAATGGCCTTCGCGTATTTATCGAGTATTTGCTCGACCGTCGGAAGTCCGATATCGGCTCTTTGATCACCTGAATTGCAAGTGAAAGATTCGGGGTACGAAGCTACAAAATCTCTGACCGCCTTGGGTAGGTCCTTAAGAAAATCTAATTCATTAAACGTACGCTCTATCAGATCGCGGTTCTCGCTGCGCGTGTAGTCGGTGAACTTCGCGGTCACGTCGCCGACATCCTTTGCGTTCATGTCGAATATCTTTACCGGCGTACCGCAGGAGTAGTCGAAAGCTTTCGTATCGATCAATTTGATTTGCCGACTCTGCAACGTGCGAAAGTAGATCTTGCCGCGTTTCTGATCGTAAACGATGCTCCACTGCGTATAGAACTCCTTCTGCGCCACGTCGCGCAAAACTTCGAAGGCATAGTTGATGGCTTCCTGGGCGGACCTCGGCTGCTTAGCAAAGCTCTCCATCTTTTGCGCGGCGCGCGCAAAGCGATCCAGCGAATCCAAGCTGGTGGCTTTTTCAATCGGACTTGTCCGTATGAAGTTGATCGACTTTTCGTAAGTGTCATTAGTCAGAGTTGGTACGGGCAGTTGATCGCCCGTGTGCACAACCATTTTACCCTTCAGGAATTCCACCGAGGCTGTGTTTCCCGCTTTGTCGCTTACCAGGTAATGGACCCTAACTTCGGAAATAATGCGGACGCCTTCAGAATTCTTGACAGCTTCCACCGTCGTCGCAGAATTGTCTAACAGATACTGAATCCATTCCTGCGTGCCAACCGTAGGGCGCGAATCGTTTTTCGGATATTCCGTCTCGTCCAGCCACATTTGTTCGACAACTAGCCCCGCCTCGTTCATCCCGCCGGTCGGATTTTCGCGCCCGAACTGATTGAAAGTGACACTGCCATACCTGGACACCCATTTTGCGGGATTTGGCGAGTCCACCACCGTTGCAGTTTTTGCTACACCGCGTTTGTTGACGAAGATCAGCGCGTCGCCGATGCGGAAATCGTAGTTCCTGCCGAACAGAACTTCGCCCTTGCCGCACAGACAGAAAGTGGTGCAGGCAAACGACTGGCTAACCGTAAGGCAAAGCAAGAATAGGATTGACAAGATCGCCAACAAACGCGTCTTCACGATGAACCTCCGAATGTCTTGAGTCTTAACCTCGCTAATTGTTTTTGCTCCGGCCCATCGCGTTTTGCTAGACTTCGACCAGAGCGCCACCCGAGCGATGACAGAGCCTGCCCTAAAAGCGGTGCTCAAGTCTTCAGAAAGCGCTCAATTCTCCCTCAATTGTTTCTCAAGCGCGGTCATGACGAATTTTTACGAGTTTGGTCCCTTTCGCGTTGATGTGGCGAACCTCCTGCTCTTCCGTGATGGCCAGCCCTTGCCGCTAACGCCAAAGGCCGTTGAAACCCTGATCGCGTTGCTTCAGCGTGGCGGTCAGCTACTAAAGAAGGACGACCTGATCAAAATCGTCTGGCCGGACCGCGTAATAGAGGAAAGCAATCTCACCCAGAACATCTACCTACTTAGGAAAACCCTCGGCGAAGGATCGAACGGTCAGAGCTACATTGAGACCATGCCTCGCCGCGGCTACCGTTTCGTCGGTGAAGTGCGTGAATGTACCCCTAAAGGAACGGACTTAATCCTTGCAGGGCGCACTGAGATTCAACGGGTATTTGAATCACAGAATGACGACAGCGGCATCATCGAACAAAGCGACAGCCGTTCATTGGACTATCGCCTAAGTCACACGGTTAATCATGGACGGTGGTTGATGATCTTCCTTGTAGGCGTTGCCATTATCGTGCTCGCTACGCTTTCCTACTTTGCCTTCTTCAGAAGGCCGGGAATATCAGAGACAAGAGCCGCATTGTTGAAGACGCGCGATGGCGCAGTCTCGGACAGATTTAGCGAACAACACCTCACCGCAAATTCGGACGCTTATGGCGCTTACATCCAAGGTCGCTACTACTGGGGCAAGCAAACAACACCCGCGCTCGAAGAGGCGATCCAGAAGTACCAGGAAGCTCTACGTTACGATCCTGGCTACGCGCTTCCGTATGCCGGTTTGGCCGAAGCCTACGCATTGCTGGGATCTCATTACGACAGCACCGAGCTAAGTCCGAGCGACGCGATGTCTAAGGCGAAGGCCGCGGCGGTCAAGTCTATCGAAATGAATGATGCCGTGGCTGAAACGCATACCGCGCTCGGGGCGATCAAGGAACGCTATGACTGGGACTGGCCAGGGGCGGAGAAAGAGTTCAAGCGCGCCATTGAGCTGAATCCGAACTACGCGCACGCCCGTCAGGAGTATTCTCTTTATCTTTCAGCAGTCGGACGAAACGCTGAAGCTGAAGCTGAAATGAAGCGTGCGGAGGAATTGGATCCAACCTCGCAATCGGTTGGCAAGGACATGGGTGATCTTTTCTACCTCGCTCGCCACTATGAAAAGGCGCTCGAACAATATCGTCTCACGCTCAAAATAGATCCTACCGATCCGTTGGCGGTCCTACTGCACCGAGCGATGGCCTGGACATATGAGTTCGCTGGCATGCACGAGCAAGCGATTGCCGAGTTCATCGAAACCTCAAGGATACAGAACGCCGGGCCGGAACGACTGACTGCGTTCCGGCGAGGCTATGACGCCGCCGGAACGAAAGGATATTGCCGTGCATGGCTTGAGTTGCAGCGGGAGCGCATTCAGCGCGGTCGTATCAACCTATCCTATCTCGCGCAAGTCTATGCTTTCATGGGTGACCGCGATCGAGCTTTTGCTTGCCTCGAGAAATCCTTGGAAGATCATTCTTTGGATGTGCCTGCGTTACGGTCCAGTCCAAGTCTTGATGACCTTCGCAAAGATGCACGATACCGAGAGCTTCTTAAGAAAGTCAGACTCGAGACCGAAAGCCCGTAAAGTGGTTTTGCGTTAGTGAAAACTTCAAGCAGCATTCGGTGACACCGGAGGGCGATTTCTTGATTGGGGTGGAAACTGAAATCAGGAGACGTTCGACGGAGGCTGTGTATGTGAGGCGTAGCGTCGATTCCCTTAACTACTTTTTCAACGCTTTCCAGCTAACTGCCACCCAGAGCCGTAGCTCTTCGTGTTGCAGAGATTGGTCCTTCCCTTCCAGCAATCCTTCATAAAGTTCCGACTCAACGTAAATCAGCCTTTGCGGCAGGTGGACGCCGCTTAGGTTTACTTTAGTTCTCGTGGCGGGATAGGTAGAACGACCGGTAGGAGTGTAGTGAAGCCGTCGCTCTTGAATCGCCGCAGCAGCTTTGAGCTTATTGGCTGATCGGCAAGAAAAGCCGCGCTTGCGGCTGAGAGACGACCGGCTAGCGACAGCTGTCAATGAGAGGCACGCTGATTCGGTCCGCTGCGAGCGCTTGCTGCGGTACGAGAATCTTACTCCGCTCGCAGAATACCACGAGTTTTTTCGCGCTCCTTCCCTTTTCCGTTAGTCTTGCGCTCTCGGCGCAACGCTGGTTATTTGTGCAAGGAACGCTGCTTGCTCATCAAAAGTGTGAAAAACAAGTTGTATCGATTAGCAACAGCTTTTAGGTGCCGGAAAGGAAGGTGACATCCGCCAAAGACAGCGTAGGAAATTTTGCACAGGCCTTCGGTTAACCCGCAACCGATCTCTCTAGAATCGCAAAAGTCAGCCGTCTAGCAAGATGTAAGTAACTGGTTGTATGGATCCTAGAGTGGAAAAAGTCGTCACCCGAATGAGAGAGGAATTTCGCCAGGACTCATCTTTGAGCGAGATGGCCCAGGTTGTAAATCTCTCCCCGTCGCGACTCCGCTATCTGTTTAAAAGGGAAACCGGCGTTGCTCCCGGCCACTATCTCAGAGCTTTCAGGTTGGAACAGGCAAAAGAGCTTCTGGAAACCACTTTCTTAAGCGTGAAAGAGATCATACGCAGTGTTGGCGTAAATGATCAGAGCCACTTCATACGCGCATTCAAGAAGTCTTACGGCCTCACGCCCGCCCAGTATCGAATGAGCTTTGCCACTTACAATAACATCGTGGAAACCGACAGGACTCTCGAAGGCTTACTCGTACTTGTCGTGGAGGATGATCGGGACACGCGCGAAGTAATCGGCATCTTGCTTGAGCAAGCTGGTGCAAGTGTGACGGCGATCGCCTCTTCCGGTAAAGCCCTCGCGGCACTTGAACGGATGCGGCCGCACATTCTAATTATTGATATCGGTCTGCCGGATGAAGATGGCTATGCATTAATCCGCAAGGCCCGGGCGCTCCTGGACGAACGCGGAGAAAAGATTCCCGCTGTGGCCCTTACCGCATACTCAAGCGAGCAAGACCGCAAGCACGCGCTCTCGGCCGGCTTTGAAATTCACATGCCCAAACCTCCCGGGCCCGGAGAATTAATTGATGTAATTGCCAGACTCACCGGACGGATTGAAGCGGATGGGAAATCCATTCCCATCACTTGGACAACCAGAACGGCCAACGAACAGTAAAATGGGCCATGCTGTATCGAAAAGTGTTGCCAGTATGGTTTTCCAACGACGCCGCCCTCGCAAAACCCAGCGCTTGCGGCCAACCTGGATCAGTCGTGCCTCTCATAGGCGAGTTGTTTACCTCTCAAGCAAAAAGTTACGGGAATAGTTGTTTTGGCAGGATTTGAAGACTGAGAAGGGAGTCCCGCCGCTCCCTTCCCGCGCGCATTCTGCTGTCCCAGACAATCTACAGTAACGCCAGTATCTGGTTCAGAAGGTTGGCTATATCGGCCAGAAGGCCGTTTGTGTTGAGCAGGTTCGCGACCGCGCATAGCAGAGAACCCAGCAGCCCGCCGCTCGGATCCGCGTCAATGTCGAGCACGATCTTATCCAGATGGACCACCAGCCCGAGCAAGTCCAAGTCCAGCGGCCCAAGTTCCAGATGAAGAATGTCGCATGACGCCCCGTGAAACGTGACGATCAGGCTGATCGTCTTCAGAACTGTGCCGACTACATTGCCGACTGCATTTTGAATAGTTCCGGTCAGCGTGCCGATGGCGACAATCTGATTGTTCACTACGCTGAATTGTTTGATGTTGAAGGTCCCCGTGAATTTTCCGCCTTTACTGGTTGTCCCCGTCACCGGGACGGCTACACCACCCGCCACAGGAGTAAGCATCAGCGCGTTAGCTTGCGGCCCGGCTAGCGGCCCGGCATTGCGCGCGTCGGCTGAAAAGCTCAACGGCATGAGTGAAAGCATAATAACGCCCAGTAGCAGGGCGAGCGTTCTTTGTTGCGTAATCATCTTTTGTCCTCCTTACAAATCCTGTCTTCTGTACGGCTGACCAGCGTCGTTTGACCGGTTCGCATGGAGAGTCAAAACACAACTCGTCCACCGTCAAGTTGAAATTTTGGGGGCGAAAAATTTAATTCCCGTCGGCTCCACTGGAACCGTTCGCCCTCTCCGCCCTATCGAGGACGGTAGGAGCGTCTGGCAACGATGCCATCGGGGATATTGAAACAAGCTTTATTGCTTGCGAGGGGTGCAGGGTAAATAAATTCAGACGAGCGGAAGATTACGGTAATCTGCTCGCCGCGACAAGATGGCCATTTCTACCATTCGTTGGCCGATTTTCTTAGTCCGTTACCTTTTCTAAACATTATTGTGGCTATGTTCAATCAAGCCGAGAACTACTTCCCTGCTCTGGACCAATGGCGACCGCCACGAATTCCGAGGCCAAAGATTATCGACGGTCGGAGAGAAAGAACGTGGAGCGAGCATGAAATCAAAGTGGTCCTGGGCGAACTCTTCGCGCCGAAGCGCGACGATGAGCAGGCTCAGTCAGCGATTGCTCGCTATAAGGTTGGCCGTAAGGTTCAATTCTGTCTCTTAAATGGAGTGCGCCATAGTGAAATGAATCTCATACCGAAGACTGGCATTAATTGGGAAGCTCGCCAAGTACTAGTCAGACAAGGCAAGACCGGCAACTACAAAGTTATCGGTCCGCTCGGACCAACCTCGATGGAAATTCTTCGCGAGTTTTACGACGCATCGAAAACAGACCTCGTGTTCTCACGTAGCGGCAATATCACACCAAAGTTTTACCGGATTCTCCGAGAAGCTTGTGAACGCGCGGGAGTTCCATACGGTCGTGGCACGCGCGATGGCTTAGTCCTTCACGATTCCAGACACACGGCCACAACTCATCTGCTTGAAAGTAACGTCAGTCCGAAGACAGTTCAGGAGTGGATGGGATGGTCCGACAAGGCATTCGTTCTTTACTACTCACACGCAACGAAGCGATCGAGGGAGCAAGCTGGCCGCTCGTTGGAGAGGCTGGCGGGCAGGAAAAGCGCATAACACAAACATTCGTGCCTACCTTAAGCCCTGCAACATTGTTTCCGAGATGGCATTGTCCTCTGTAAGAGGGATTGCTCCGGATCCATGTCCAAACAATGCGTAGAGCCGTTGAAGCGCCTCATATCCATCCCGGCCTGGAGACCCAGTTTGGTTGAAGCTGGCATCCCATTCATCTCCGGTCGCCTGTGCTGCTTGAAGTAGATATTGTGGGAACCTTTGGGTTGGATGGCCGGGAGGTAGCACGACGTTGTTCGACCGAAAGTGATGACACGAAACTCTGAAACGCCATTCACGTCCATCGGCCCGCGGCAAAATCTGCGAATAGAAGAATCTAAAAAATTCCAAGGTAGTCTCCACCGCTGCGATTGGGTGCAGTACGAGGGGCATCTCTGGAGTTCTGTTATCGTTGTAATACCATCCAAGGTAAGTACCTTCCGATACGAGCAAGCCGTGCGTAATCAAACCGTCAGGCTCCACCAACGTTACAACATCATCGCGGTGTGCGATCCACCCTCCACTAAATACGCCAACCTCGGCGTACCGCCAGGGTGCGAATCCATCCTGTCTTAGAATCTGATGTTGAGTGATGTTGTGACGGATCTCGCCATAAAACCCCTCCAATTCTGTACCGGTCGGAGGCAGGGCTTGGAGAAAATACGTCGGCCGGTTATCCCAACCCTGCATTTGTTCCATTTCGTCCACTCGTCTGCGAGCTCGCTCCGTCAGTTCAGCAACTCCGTGCATCCCAGCCCCGACCGCTAGGTCCGCCCCGGTTACGGAACGATTCATGTGCCGGTGAATATCTGCAGGGCTGTCCCAGACTATTCTCTCTCCGTCACGCCGCGGTATACCGATTGAGCCGCGAAACCCTGCCTCAGGATCTGTCATTTCTCTTAGAATGAACGGCATGCTCGTCTGCTGCTGAGCTGGAACCTCTATTACGAGTAACCCATGATCGGCTACAGCGTCGGGCGGATACCAACGAAGGTCGATCCCCGATGGCCGTGGATAGATCCAACTGTCGATTACACCTCGATGTTGCTGAAGGTCAACAAGGGCCTTAGGTATGGGCCGAATATCCACCGCAGTCTCTACAATTTCATTCACGCGCCTTTCCGCACGAACGCCGACTACAATGACACCTCCCCTTTTATTAGCGAAGGCTGCGACGTCTTTTGCAAGCTCCCATTTTTGGTGATTATCGTTCAGCCTGTACGGTGCCTGCTTAAAATCAACCTGTTCGGTTTCTATAGCACCAATAAGTCGAGTAGGTTCGCCGCTGGCGAGTGCGTCAATGATCTGTCCAGGTGTTAGGCTCGGCATGAAGAAAGTTCTTTCATAAATCAGTTTACCATTTCGCCGAGTTCAAAGGCGGGCACGCACGGAGTCCCACAAGTGGACTCGAAATAAAATTTAAGCGGTGAACAAAAAAGACTTACAGGATCGTCGGTTCTCGCGGTGGACAACTAAGGTACAAAATTTGGTGCAGAGAGTTCACAGGGCGCACGCAGTGCGTCGTATGCCCACGGCTAGAACACTTTTCGAGTCCCCCTGTCGGAATCCACCGTGTCCGTTTGCACTGTGTGCATTGTCTGCACAGAGATGACCCTTAAAAAGTGACACCCGTGGGCGCTAAGTGGACATCAAATTGAAAAGTTTGTGAGTTTGCTAAGGAAACGTGAAGAAGTATGGTGCCGAAGGGGGGACTCGAACCCCCACGAGTTGCCTCACACGGCCCTCAACCGTGCGCGTCTACCAGTTCCGCCACTTCGGCTTATGTAGGACAGACATTCCTGTCTGTCAGCGTTGGCAAAGAGCCGTTTTCAGAGTAAGGGCAAACGATCAGCGACAGGCAGGAATGCCTGTCCTACTTTGGCGATTTTTTCGTCTGAGCAGTTGCTGCCGGTGATGCTGAGGCAACGGGAGACGGCGCAACCGTGGGCTGCACTGACGGAACGGGCGAAGCTGCCGGCTCTGACGACGGGGTCTCGGATTGCAAGACTGATCGCGTTCCGGTAACCGCCGGCAACGACAGCATCAAGGCAATCAGCATGAAGGCAGCCGCCGCTCCAATAGTGATCTTTGATAAGACACTCGCGGTGCCACGCGGTCCAAACGCAGTACTCGACACGCTGCTGGAGAAAAGATCGCCCGCTCCGGACTTACCAGGCTGCAACAGTATGACGACGATAAGTATGACGCACGCTAGTATGAATAATCCGTATAAGACGTAACTCAGCAAATCAATTCTCCTGGTAGGACAGGCATTCATGCCTGTCACTTACGCTTATCAAAAAATGACAGACAGGAATGTCTGTCCTACTTGTAATTAACAATTCTCGCGAAGCTTTCCGCAATCAAACTCGCGCCGCCTACCAGCGCCCCATCTATATCTTCTCGAGCCATCAAACCGGCCACGTTGTCTGGTTTGACTGAGCCGCCGTAGAGAATCCGCAGCGCCTGCGCCGCACTTTCAGAATGCCCTTCCGCGAAAACGCGCCGGATAAACGCGTGCATTTCCTGCGCTTGCTCCGGCGTCGCGGTGCGTCCAGTTCCGATGGCCCATACAGGCTCGTAGGCAACGATAATACGGTCGAGGTCAGAGGCTGTCAACCCACTGAGTCCGCCACTTAATTGGCCTCGAACGACACTCTCGGCGATTCCCTGTTCACGCTGCTGCAAAGTTTCGCCGACGCACATAATGACCGTCAGATCTGCCGAAATGCCGGCCAAACATTTCTTCCCCACTAAGGAATCAGATTCACCATAAATCTGGCGCCGTTCTGAATGTCCGATTATGACATAGTCCGCGCCCACGTCTCGCAACATGAACGCAGCAACCTCGCCAGTGTGCGCGCCTTCTTCGATCTCCGTAGAACAGTTCTGGGCGGCAATACCTATGTTTGAACCCTCAAGGCGATCCGACACCGTCTTCAGGGC